>CETK01030937.1_pt1 | contig 64467 bp, 69 predicted proteins | sample 361431 | NCBI WGS metagenome assembly CETK01 (sample SAMEA2622452, study PRJEB7988) | marine metagenome | biome: marine biome (ENVO:00000447); feature: surface water layer (ENVO:00002042); material: "saline water (ENVO:00002010), including plankton (ENVO:xxxxxxxx)" | depth 5 m | reverse complement strand
GATTTTGCAACTGATAGACATGTTACAATGTTCAAACGTCATGGATTTATTAATGTAAAGACACAAAAGGATACAGGATTAACAAATGTTTTGACAGATGTCAATGGCAAATATCCTGAATTATTTTTCTCAACTAATACCACATACAATATTACAACACAGTTCGCCCAGTCAGAAGTTGAATTCGTAAACATAGACGGTTCAGCAATAGGTAGTGGATTGACACGCACAGCAGGTAGTGGTAATGATTTTACCATAGTAGTAACTTCTCCCACTGTGACTGCTATCAAATATAGGCTGTCAGCAACTCCTAATTCGTTTGGTGTAATTTACTTTAATACTATTGCAAATGATACTGATATAAAAGTATTTAGAAATAGAATAGAAACCAGTAACTATACACTAAGCAATAATATATTGACAATAAATGGCGGACTAGCAGTAGATGATATTTACGAAGTAGAGTATCATACACACAACACTTACAGTGATTCAGCTGAAGGATTTCAACAAGCTAGCGACACACACTTGCTGAATCCACAAAATAATAGTTTTACAAATATTACATTTGGAGATTTAATAGAACACATGCGTGAACAGATGACAAGTATTCCAGGTTTTACTGGTGGTTATTTTGGCACAAACAATTATAGAAATCTTCCTCATGTGCATGAGTTTGGCGGTACAATTAGACAACAACCATACAGTACAGAATTGTTAAGTCAATTACTTATGGATACTGATACAAATCTTTATGCAAGTATAAAACATGCAAGCAATAATTACAGCATGTTTTTGAAAAAATTTGCAACCAAGGCTGTACAAATCCACAAAACATTGGATACTACCAAAAGCACATATGAAATGGTTGATAAGATTTTAGAAGAAATGAATCTTGGCAAAAATAAAGAAATGCAATTTGCACAAAGTAATATGGCATTGTATAGAGATTATGAAAGCAAAGATTACAGTTTTCAAACAACAATGACAAAAGTTTTTGATTTGCCTCAAAGTGTTAATACATATGATGATACAGAAAATCATGTTCAAGTTTGGGTGCAAGATGATGATGGTGCAGGCAACCTACGCTGGCGATCACTAATTAAAGATATTGATTATACACTAGACAGTAATAAAGTTACTATCACTGGTTCAGTAGCATATCCTTCTAGTGGAGTAGCAAAAACACACATAAGATGGTATAAAAGAGACAGTGTAAGTTTCGTACCTAACAGTGCGGTAAAACTTGGATTAATCAAACCTTACACACCAGAATTAAGATCAGATTATAGTGAGTCTAGCAATGGCACAGCCACAACAAATGTAATAACCAGACACGATGGAAGTATACATATCCGTAAAGGTACAGAAATATATGATAGAAGCAAAGCTGGATATGATCCAGTTGATGCCGCAATTTTTGACTTAGAGTGTCGTATATACAACAACTTGAATTCTACATTAGATAATGTTGACAATATCAAAAATTATATGCCTAATGCACATAGGGCAAATAGATATAGTTGGACACAAATACAGAATTCAATTGTAAGTGAATTCAATAAATGGAAAGTAGCAAATAGTTACACAGACCTACAAAGCACAACATACTACAGTGGTGCTGATAAGTTTACATGGAACTATTCAAGTGTAAGTCCAAACATAGGTGGTTGGAGAGGAATATATCATTATTTCTTTAACACAGACAGACCACATACACATCCTTGGGAAATGTTAGGTCATAACAAAAAACCTACATGGTGGAATACCTATTACAGTTGGACAAATGCACCAAAACGTTCTGCATTGATTACTGCATTAAGATATGGTAAAGTCAATGATCCTAGCACTAATGATGTTTTTGATATTAATTACAGCTATGACAACTATGACTGGGCAAACAATACTTTGGTAACAAACACAGCTACATTAAATGATCCTGATACTGCAAACGTAGTGAGTACGCCAACTTTAGCAAACAGAACAAAAGATTTTGTATATGGCGATTGGGGACCTGTAGAAGCAGAATGGAGACGCAGTCCTGAATATAGAATAGCAGAGTTTTTATCACTAGCAAAAACTAGACCTTTAATTGCTGTGAACAATTATTTTAAACTTAATGAAAGATCTACAAAAGATTTGACATCATATGATAAACCTCAAATTTATAGTGTAGACAGTAAAAAACTTTCTAACTTTAAAGCTACTGGTGTAAGCGGAGTATTACAAACTGGAAAAATAATTGAAAGCGTCATTGTTAAAAACGGAGGCACAGGCTATACAAGTGCTCCTACTATTGTTATAAATGATAATTTTGGTAGTGGTGCAACACTAACAGCTTTCGTGCAGAATGGTAGTGTAGTCAGTGTAAGTGTAACAAACGCAGGTAAAGACTATTACAACAATCCAAAGCTAACATTAAGCAGTGGATCAGCAGTGCTAGAAACAGTGCTTGCAGAAGAACCTAAGAGATATTTTGGTGGATTACAAAATGCTGTGATTGAATTTGCTAAGTCATTAAATGTTGGTAGCACTACAATACAAACAAGAATGTCCAGTATGGATTTTAATCCTATTGTAAAAGCAGGCGGTTTTGTAAACAACAATCAAAAATTCATGTTGGAAAGTAGCCAAGATAAAGGCAGAGTATTTGTACCTGAGGAAAACTTTACTACAATTTTATTCAACAGCAAACCAACTGCTGAATATTTTATTAGTGGCGTAATTGTAGATAAAGTAGCAACAGGATACAAAATAAATGGTTATGATAATGACAAAATGTTTTTTGAATATTTCAAACCAAATACAGCTAGTGCGCCTATTAAACAAACATTCAGTGTTGATATATTTAGATACAACGAATATGCAACAACTAAAACTATACTTAATTATAACACAATTCTACCAACAATGCAAGACGTATATAATTTTCTTTTAGGTTATGGTGAATGTCTAGCACAACAAGGATTTACACAAAATTGGAGAGGTAGTGCTAGTAATTTTATAAACTATGCAATAGGATCAACAACAGATACACTTTATCTAATACCAGATAACAGCAAGATAATTGTTAACGACGGAGCTGATGGATACTTTGATAATTTAGAATCAAAGTATGATGGTATATTCAACATTAACAATAAATTAGGTCAAAAAATACAACCAACTGATTTGATAATTGATAGAAATTTAATGATTCCTAGCAGTGATACTACTTTTAAAGTCAAAAAATCTACTACACAGATATTTGGTTTAAGATTATATAAAACAAGTGTAGAACATCTAATAGTTTTTGACAACACCACTAATTTTGATGATACAATTTACAATGCAAGTATTGGTCAAAGACATAAAAGAATCCAATGGAACGGAAGTAGAACAAAAGATTGGAACGGAAAATTTTACAGTCCTGGATTTATTGTTACTGACAATACTATAATTTCTAACTTTGATAGTTTAGCAGAACAAACAGATCAATATTTAGGTAGAACTAAAACTTTGAGCAACAGTCAAGTAAGTGATGTAGCTAGATTTAATATAGGATATAATCCACCCAGTTGGGCAAACAATTTGGACCTTGACGAAGATTCATTATTTGAATTTGTAAAAGGTACTTACAAATATAAAGGTACAAAATATGCTTTGGACGCTTTTTTAAAAAACAAAGGTTTGTTTGATGGAGATAGTACAGGTGAACTATATGAAGAATGGGCTGTACGAATGGGTGACTTTGGAGATACACGTAGCAGAGAAACACTAGAGTTTGAATTAACTCCTGATTTATTAATCACAAGTCCACAACCTGTAAGATTTTTTAGCACACAAAAATATGATGTGCTTACAGATACAACAATTGATATTGATACTAAAAGTCCTTTACTTGTAACAGGTACACCAGGAGATTATTTTGATACTAGAGCAGTCAAAACATATACTGAAACAGGTATTACAGCAGAAGATGCATTTGCAAATGATTTTGTAAGTGCAGGATTACCATTGCTTACAGAAGCAGATTTCAAAGTTTTAAACAGAGAAGGTTTACTTGCTTTTCCAAATACAATAAACAGTGAGTATGACTTTACTGGTGATTGGGAAAAACCTACACCTTGGGAAACAAATGTAAGTTACAAGTTCAATGATCAAATCATGTATAACGGAAGTACATGGGAAATGGTTGATCCTAAAGGATACAGTGGATTAGCAACAAGCAGTCAACCAATCGAAGTTGTAGGTACAATTACTCTGCCTATAGTTCCTGCAAGTGGTGGTACACTAATAATAGACGGAAACACAATAAGTTTAACAAAGTCCACAACACAAACAACATTGAATGTAATTAATAAAATTGGAACACAAGACATTGCTACCAGCAATGTAGTCACACACGGAAGCACATTAATACTAGGTGCAACCAGTGCATTAAGCAGTACAATAACTTTTCAAAACAGTTCAAGCAATGTTACATACAACAACATCACCAAAGATGGTATAGTAAGCAATCCAAGTTTTGTTGGTAGTGCTACTAAAACATTAATCATTGATGGTAATACAATTACTTTTGATGATACAGTAAGCACAACAAACAATATTACGGCACAAACAGCTTTGGAAAATGCTTTCAATGCCAACGGATTAAGCAACGTAACAACACTAGCAACCAATAGAATTAATGCGTTAGAGTCATTGAGACTTGGATATGTAAGTGCTAACAGTGCAAGTGCATGGACAACATTTATGACAGATTATTTTAATCCAAGCAATGCAGGTATTGATTTAACACTGTTATTAAATGCATACAATACAAACCCAGCATACAAAACACAATTAGGCTCATTAATTACTAGTGATGTAGCAATAATAAATGCAAATCAAGGCACAAGTTATGTTGCGATAGATGTGCTGGCTGGTACAAGCGTAGTAGCAAGTTCAGATATTACAGCAACACAAAACGCAATTGACAACGGAACTCATATTGCGGCATTTGCAACATATATTAAAGCAAATCCAACAGTAGTATTAGCAACATCTACTGTGGTTACAACAACAAGTGGTACTACATTCAAAACATACACACTAGCAGATATTGTGCAAAAGATAAACAGTGCAGGTATTGGAAATCTTACAGCTAGCAATAGCAGTAACTTTTTAAGACTTGTAAAAACTACTAGCACACCTGCTGTTCAATTTACATTGGTAATTAGTGCAGGCACAGCTAATACTGATGTAGGATTTCAAAGTGCGACAGAAACAATCACCAGCACTAGTAGCACTACAGTGACTAATCCTAATTTAACTTTAGCACAAGTGGTGCAACAAATTAATGATGCTGGTATATCAAATATTTCAGCAGTTGTCAATAGTGCAAATAATAATTTATTGCAAATTAATTGTAGTGCAAGTTCATTGTTTATAGGAACTGGTACTGCAAACAGCATTGTAGGTTTAACAACAGGTGTAACTCCAGCTGGTACTACATCAACAACAATAAATGTTGCACTAGATATCAATGACATTGTTGATAAAATTAACACAACAACAATCAGTGGTGTTACAGCTAGTAACAGTAACAATAGATTAAAGTTGACCAGTAATAATTCAACCCTAGTAATTGGTGCAGGAACAAGCAATGCAACTGTAGGTTTAACTGCACAAACATATACAGCGGCAACTAGTGTAGTCAGTAATGTATTCAATGCAATAGTAAATGGCGTTGAAGTGTTTAAAGAAATGACAAATGATCCTAATGTTTTTAGTATTTGGGTTGCAGACGACAGTGAGTTTGGCAGTTTCAATAAGGGATATCAAGTTTATCAAACTATGGATTTCGGAATGTATATTAGCAATGCATGTGCCGGACCAACAAATGCTGATGACGCAGAGGTTACAGTAGCACGTTCACCAAGCACGGTTACACAAGCACACAATTTAGTTGCAGGAGATTATGTATTAATCAGAGGTAGTACAACTACACCAAGCATAGACGGAATACACAAAGTTACATTTGTTGATAGTGCAAACAATGCAAAATTTTTCATTGATGAATATATAGAATCAGAAGGTAAACTTGGAAACATTTACCCGTTGCGTCCTGTAAGATTTAGTAGTAAGACAGAATTAGATACAGTATACAACTTAAAAGTAAATGGTGTACACAAATATAATTTCAACGGAGTAAGACAGAATAACAGTTTGAATAAGATTAATATATTTGTTGACGACGATAGTTATGATAAAAGTGCAGTATATAATTGGTCAGGTGACTATACTGATGCAAATGGACATCACAATGGTAGCTTTACTCAAACTCGTACAGGACAAGCCCAATCATTACCAACAACAAACTTACAAGTAAAACTTTATGATGCAAGAGCCAGGACCAGTATAGCTAACTTAGAAATATGGGATCCTGCCAAAGGTATTATATTTGGATTTATTGACAAAGAAATAGATTACAAACTAATAAATGATATTGGTAGTTACAACTATAATACACTAAATGGCGAAATGACTAATCTAAATGCTTGGAAAGATGAGTATGTGGGAGTACGTTGGTGGGATTTAAGCACTGCCGTATATTTAGACTACGAACAAAGTATTATTGAATATCAACAAACCAATTGGGGGAGACTATTTCCTGGTGCAAGCATAGATGTATACGAGTGGACAAGATCCACAGTGCTTCCTGAATTTTGGTCTCAAGCAGTAGAAGATGGTATTATTATAGATGGGCAAGAAGCCAGTGGTGAAGCATACTTTACAATAGTCAATAATGAAAAAGTTTACAATTGGACACAACAAACATACTACAATCCAAAAACAAGACGTGACGAAGTTGTATATTACTTTTGGGTAAAGAATAAACTTAACTATGCAGGTATTAGACAATACAATGTAAGTCAAATATCACAGATACTAAAAAATCCTAGTGCATTTGACATAGCATGGGCGGCACCTTCGTTGTCTAATCAATTGTTGTTAAACAATGTCAGTAACTTTGTAACAAAAAACACAGTTGTACAGGTAACTAAAAATTACACAGCAACAAACAGCATGCCATTAAATGATTGGACTTTACTAGGTGAAGGTGATCCTAATTGCTATATTCCAGAATATTTGCACATTAAAATGCGTGACAGTCTAGCTGGTTTTAATAATCATACATTTGATACAACTTATTCAACTTGGAGTAACAGTACAAGTTACTCAGTAGATGCAGTGGTAATAAGAAACGGAAAATATTACATCAGTCGTAAATCATCAAATCAAGGCAGTGATCCAGCATTGGATACAGCAATGACAAATTGGCAACAGATTTATGATTTTACATTTGATGATACAACACAAATAGATGATATAAAAATATGGAGAGGACAACACCTACCTGATTATAATTTACATCCGTACAATAGATATGGTCATTTGATTAGACCAAGACAAAGTTTGTTTAGAGATGTTGCAGAAGCAAGACAAAATTTTGTCTTTACAGTAAATGATCTACTAGGAGAAGTTAACTTAATTGACGAAGTAGTAAATTGGAAAAACTGTTTCCATGCAACGTTTGAAAAAGGTAATGTAACCTACAATATTAAAGATTACGTTACATTAGTTGATTGGAATCTTGTTGAAAGAGATTCTGACGGTAACGTAACATTTGAATTTAATCCAAACACTGTAGCTGATTTTACATTTGATAGTGATACTGATCGTTTAAATTTTATAGGAAACATTCCAGATGGTAGTTATATTTTAATTAAAACTAATCAAGGTAATGATGGAATAAACAGACAAAGGATGCTTTTGTTTACAGGTGGTGTAGATAAACTTGTAAGCATGGAAAAAGCCACTGTCAATCTAAGTGAAGAACTTTGGTTAGAAAGTAAATTTGGACATGGTTTTGATGCAGGTGGATTTGGCGTTTTACCTTACGATAGTGGATCAAATGACGTAATAGGCAAACTAATGGATCTATTACGAAGTGAAATTTTTGTGCATAGACACAAAGTAATGTACAATAGAATGTGGTTTAAATTATTATACAGTGCAATTTTACAAAACACAACAGATGATTTTGCATTTAAAACCAGTTATGTAAAACTAAGAGTAAAACATCCATTACTAACAAACAAAGAGACATACCAAAGATATCAGATAAGTGTAGTTGAAGATTATTTTGAAAGTATTAAACCATTCCATACAAAGCTATTAGATCTCACTGAAAGCAACACACACATAGAAGCAACTATGGCAGAAATGGAAGAAGTATCTAGACAGACTGCTATTACTATGATTTACAATGACCATACTTTATGTGAGTGGAATGGGGACGAAATATTAGATGGCGGATTGTTCACAACAGATATGGAAACTACTGCTACCAATATTGATGAAAGCAGTTTTACTACACTTGATTCAAGTTATGATAATATCGCAGATGGTGATATATTTGCTAATCCAAGATATCAATACTGTGATGGTGAATTGTATCCAACTGATTTTACAGAAAACATTGCAATTGCTGTACAAACAAACTTACCAGGCACAGTCACAGCAGGTGCAACTTATAGTGTAAATGCTCAAGAAACCAATCCTAGAGGCATAACATTTAACACTGACGGAACAAAAATGTTTATTATTGGTACAACTGGAGATGATGTAAATGAATATACTCTTTCAACAGGATTTGATTTAACTTCTACAGTAGCTTTTGTAGACAGTTATGCAGTTACACAATGTCCAAATCCAACCGCAGTAAAGTTTAATAGTGATGGTACAAAAATGTTTGTTACTGGTACAGGAAATAGTAATGTTCACGAGTATGCATTAACAACTGGCTTTGATGTATCAACTGCAAGTTTTACCCAAACACTTGTTACAACTGTAGACAGTGATAACTTTGGACTTGACTTTAAAGATGATGGCACTAAAATGTACATTACAGGTGATCAAAATAACAAGATATATGAATACAATTTAAGCAGTGCATTTGATATTTCAACAGCAACATTCAATCAAGATTTGACTATGACCGCTATAGACGTAGAACCATTTGGTATAGAATGGAGTCCCGACGGTAAAAGATTGTTTGTAGTAGGCACACGTGGTAATGGTGTAGATTTATGGAAACTTACCACACCATGGGATATATCAACAGCAACACATGAAGAATTTTATTTTATTGGAGGCAATCCTTCAGGTATACATATTTCACCCGACGGGCATAACATGTTTATTACTGGTAATAATGCGGATCTAGTGAAATCATATGCACTGTCCTCTCCATATGCATTTACAGAAGGAAGTCAATTGACATCTGACAGTAGAACATATAGAATGAGTATGTATATGCCAAATAATATTCAACTAAGTAATGTTATTGTAGATACAAACAAAACAACTACCACAGCCGCAGTGACTGGCTTAGATACAACTATTCCTGTAACAGATGCAACCAAGTTAGATAATCCTGATACAGTTTATGGAACAGGTGAAGTACCAGGAGTAGTGTATATAGGAAGTGAAAGAATAGAATACAGTGCCATAAGTGGTAATAACTTACTGTTCTGTACAAGAGGCACACTAGGAACTAGTGCAAAAGCACATGATAGTGGAGCAACTGTAGTTAACAGTGGCGCAACAACACGTATACCTATACTAGAAAAGTTCTCTGATTACGGAGATAACTTACGACTTGCATACAATGATAGTGGAATAAGTTTAAGTGCCGCAGGAATCTCACCTGAACACGCATTTATTAGAAATGCAGGGCAAGGATCGATATAAATATTATAAATTGGAAAAGACAAATGAGTTTAGAACAAATTGAAACACCACTGATAGGCATTGAAGGACACATTAAAATATGGGATCCAGAGTCAGGTGAAGTTATGGTTCGTAGACGTAATGCTGTAAACTTTGAAAACATGAGTATTGCACTCGCAAGTTTATTAGCAAACGAATCAGGATCTACAAGCACCTACGAGATTAAGACAATGCGTTTTGGCAATGGTGGTACAAGCATAGATGGATTAGGTGCAGTGACTTACAAAGCAACTAATACAAACAGTGCAAGTGGTGCATTGTACAATCAAACACACAGCACCACAATAGATGAAACAATATCAGGTAGTGCTGATAATAGTGTAGAGATGAGTCATACAAGTCCAAACACACATAGTGATGTAATCGCAACATGTACATTAGACTATGGAACACCAAGCGGACAAGACGCATCAGATACAGCAACTAATATGAACGGTACATATGTGTTTGATGAATTAGCATTATACACAGCCAACGATACACTTTTAACACATGTCATTTTCCACCCCGTACAAAAAAGTGCGAATAGAAAAATACAAGTTGTTTATACATTAAGGATAAGAAGTTCGTTTGCGGACTTATAAAAGGAAATAGAGATGCCATATACAGTAGATTATAGCACAAGTAGTAAAACAGCAATTGTAGTAAATGATGGAACAGTTGATACAACTACAAGTCTTAGTTTAATTGGGAAAAATTATACTAACTTTGGTGAACTGTTAAATGAAGACTTACTACACTTGTTGGAAAATTTTGCTAACGCAAGTGCTCCAAGCAATCCAACCGAAGGTCAACTTTGGTATGACACTACGAACAGTGTTTTAAAACTTTATGATAATGGTCAATGGTTCACAATAGGTTCGCCAGCTGGCACAACTAGAATAGAGTACAGGAATAGACAAGACACAGCAGGTGTTTATCACAAAACAATTGAATTAATTGTTGACAACAATATTGTTTCAATCACAACAGATGATACTACAGTTTGGACACCGCATGCAACAGAATTTTTAGAAGATGGTACAACTGCTCTAACTACACAGTTTGCAACTATTCAAGCAGGCATCCAAATGAATAGCACAGCAAACTACAAGTTTAGAGGTATAGCGACCAGTGCAGAATATGCCGACCTTGCTGAAAGATATGAAGCAGATGCAGAATATTCTGCAGGTACAGTAGTAAAAATAGGCGGTGATAAAGAAATTACACAGACAACGGAAGGACACGACAGTGATGTGTTTGGTATAGTAAGTGATTCGCCAGGATTTGAAATGAATGCAGGCGCTGGTTCAGATGCTACACATCCATTTGTAGCACTAGCAGGTCGTGTTCCATGTAAAGTTATTGGTAAAGTAGCCAAAGGAGAAAGACTGGTTTCAAGTAACACACCAGGCACTGCAAAAGCACATACAGGTGATACTCCAGATTACAGACCTATAATTGGTAGAGCATTAGAATCCAAAGATACTGATGATGCAGGCACAATAGAAGTAGTAGTAGGAGCAAAGTAAATGGCAGTCTCCCAGGGACAGTTAGCAACAGCAACACACTATAACACAGTGGCGACAAAAGTAAACAAAGTCTTTGGCGATAATTATCAGTCTGCGGCGGTCACAGATAGTAATAGAATAGATACACACAAGTTTGGTTGGGGTGCAACTGATATTGCATACAATCTAGCTACAGGCACTACAATTACTGCCGCAAGATTACAAGCTATGGTCGAACGCACAAATGTAAGTATTGACCATGTAAATGTCACCGATAGCAGTTTGGTGTTTACTGTACCTACAGGAAGAGTAAACGTAACAGCTAATACATCTATACGAGCAGAAGATTTAAATGTTGTAGAAAACAAATTTGATACTTCTATATTAACCGGAAACAATCACCTTACAGTTGATGCTACAAATGCAAGTGCGTTAGTAGCAACACCAACATCTGGAGGGCCTTATACTAGAACAACCCAATGGAATACAAAACTTGCTGGTGAACACAAATGGGTATGGTCGAGTTATAATAAAGCAAGATATTTTTTTAACAGTGGTGGACAAGTAAGAGTGAATTTAGCAATGACAGGTGGTAGTACAGCAGGTTATTACAACTGGAGCGATGTCATAAATGAAATGGGTGTGCTGAACTTAGATTGGGACACAGTAACCCAGAGTAGTAGTACTACAGCTGGCACAAGCACTGGAAAAGGTTTTTATCAACTAACACAATATTATGGTGATGGTAGTGATGCTGGTTCAGCTGATGAAGGTCTATTGTTTACATCAAGCGGTGTAACACTTGGTAGAACAGTTGGTGATAGTGGTACATCAGGTTATGGTTATGGTTACATCACTGGTCCTGGTGGATTTCCACAGTGGGCTGATCCTGCTATTATAGGTGGCTCATACAGCAATACAATTTATGTTAGTGCTTATAGTATGTACAGTAGCTATCAATCATTAAAATTTAAACTATATGGAAAGTATGCGGCAAATGGAGCAGAAGTGCATCTAAAATTGGTTTTAGATGATACTGCACATAATAATATTATTGACGGCACACTTACTCCAACACTAAGCTATCTAATGCCAGACGCAATAACACAAGGTGGAGCAACATTTAGTGTAGCGCCTGCTCCAACAGTAGCAATTACAAACAACTTCAACACTGGCGATGATAGCTAAAAACTGTTGACAAACCTCACATAAATAAGTTATAGTAGTATATAATTATAGGAGAAACTCATCATGGATGATAGACTCGAAAAAGCATTAGAATTTGCAAATTATCGGATTACATTAAGTAATCAAAAAAGAACAATAAGACAGCGTATGCATGTGTTACAAACTGTTAACTATAACAGAGGAGTATTTAATGCTAATCCTGCAACAATTAGCTTTATAAAAACTTTGATAGATAGTGGAAAACAAAATGCAATAATATTAGATTCCAAAGAACAGCCCATATATGTTGAAGACTGTGCAGATTTTTTAGAAAGTCTTTTGAGTGCTTATACTGAATCTACCAATGAGTATAAAACACAAATGGATAAAATTGTAAAAGCTAGAAACATAAAAAGTTTAATGGACTGGTAAATGGATAAAAATGGCAATGGCGTATGTATTTTTGCCTACAACAATGAACAATTGGACTATGCTAAGTTTGCAAGTGTTGTAAGTAAATTTGTCAAAAGAAATATGAAAAATAATCAAGTTGCTTTGATAACCAACGAAGGAACTGAAAACTGGATGAAACAAAGTTTAAGTCAACAGACAATTGATTATTGTTTTGACTATGTAATAATTACTAAAGATGAACATATTAGTAATCCTAGAGTGCATCACGACAGTCCGTGGTCAGAATTTACTGCACAGTTTCAAAATTCAAATAAACATAAAGTAATTGAATATACACCTTTTGAACGTACACTATTGATTGATACGGATTTTATTGTACAAAATAATTTTTATGATTATATATTTGAAACAAACACTCCAGTAGCTATGCACAGAACAGCAGAATATCTTGGAGGTGAACTACCATATCAAGATGAAATGATGCTTAATAGAGCAGGAATTAATCATTGGTGGAGTACAGTTGTATACTTTGATCAAAGCGAACATAGTAAAATGTTTTTTGATATTTGGAGTCATGTAAAAGACAATTGGGAATATTACAGTCTTTTGTATCAGTTTCCAAAGTCACTATTTAGGACAGATTTCTGTGTTAGTATTGCTAGTCATATGATCAACGGTTTTCAAAATGAAGTATTCATGGATGATTTTAAAAGCACTCCATTGCTTAATATGGATCAAAAGGATGATATTGTAAAGCTAAACAGTTTAAACGATTTTGTATTTTTAAAACACAATAGACTTGAAGCATGGAAAAATATTTTGTGTAGGCATACAAACACAAATATGCATCTTATGAACAAACGTGCATTTGATAGACAGATTGAAAATATAAACACCATGTTTGAGGAGAATAGTAGTGTCTAAAGGATTTATTACACTTGGCATAGATACGGAAAAAGATAGGATATATCACAGTTATGCACTTGCAAGTAGTATTAAGCATAGTGATCCAGATTCTTTAACATGTTTGGTTGTTGACAAAGGCAAAAGTGATCTGGTGCCTAAAGACTATTTGTTGGTTTTTGATTATATTGTTGAGTTACCTTTTGGAAATAGTGCTCACGTAGATGGTTTTCATGGAATGAATATTTGGCAAATGTTTCATTGTAGTCCGTTTGATGAAACAATATATGTTGATTCAGACACTCTATTACACAACATAGATATAGATTTATTATGGGATATAATGAGTTCTAAAGGCGACTTTGCTGTGCCACAAAATGCATTAAGTTACAGAAACTATTCTATAGACAATACATATAGATTTGAATTTGAGTCTTTGTATGATTTACCAAAATTTTTTAACAATATGATTTATTGGAAAAATGATACACAACTAGCATTAGAATGGTTCAAGATGGCAGATCCAATTATGCAAAATTGGAGAAGTGCATATAATAGATTTTTTACTGATAAGAAACCTGGTACATTTGATAAAAATATTTTGTGTAATTTAGTTACGCACTGTTTAGATATTAAAGACGAAATTGGAGTTTTAGTAGGCAATCATTTTGATTTACATGCAGACTGTCAAGGTGTTTGGACTGAAGATTTACCAAAAGAATGGACTGAAATGTTGAATTATTGGATTAGTTCGAACGGTAAGATACAAATCGAAAATCACATTATCACAAGTGGTATTATCCATTACTGCGATGAAAATTTTTTAACTGATGAAGTCATAAATGTCTATAGAAGTTCATAATCCTCTTGTTAGCACTAAACACGAAAAAGATACTCCGCATAGATTTTGTGTGTATTTTGATGATTTCACGGAAGAAGTAATTACAGTTACAAATAGACCTAGAGAAGAAATAAAATATCCATATGTATATACAACATCTGAGGATGCAAGAAAAATACTAACTGGAGATCTTAATCCACAGAAATATTCTGTAATTGAACTAACCGATGGATTTAAATTAGTGGAAAAAACTGAAAGCATTAGAATTAGATCTGCTGAAAATTTTCTAAGTAAACTACCAATAGTCAAAAATAATCAAGATGTAAATATAATATTTTACATCAACAGTTGGAAAATGGAAGTCAACTTCAACGAAGATACACTGTATAGGATGACAGGTAGAAGATTCCATAAACATATTTCAGTGAATCAAGACAACGAAGGAAAGTATGATAACATACAATTATTTCTTATAAAACAGAATGATCCTAATTATTTGATTGGCACAATAGAGATAGATACAAAAAAATTAGTGAGCAGTGGTTATATTTTATACGACTTGCATAAACTTAGACCTGTCTGTGGACTTGGTGAAATCACTGTATTAACAAAAAAAATATTTAAAACTTATGGAGTCAAAAGAAAACAAAATTTTGTCAGAGCTGAATTTAGTAGAAGAAGAGATAAAAGAAGATTAATACATGATATTACAGAACAAGATCAACAAGTTACAAATACTTTTACTATAATTCCCAAGGAAGATAAATTTTATCTTAGAAGTAATTTTGTGCAACCAGCAGAACAAAAAATATATGGAGATATATTTTTGTATGTACTAAATGAAAACAATGTAAATATACTTAATGGTATGTTGCATATTCCTTTCAATGATGTAGGATATAATCAAGAAGTTATACTTAATACTGATATGGATTTAAAAACGTGTAAAATTATGACACGAGAAGAACATAAGAACATTACCTTCGATATGAATTTAGGAGAAAACTAATGAGTAACCTTGTACCTATAACTGAATTTGATATAGTTTTTATTAGTTATGATGAACCTAACGCTGAACAAAATTTTAATGATTTGCTTAACAAATGTCCTTGGGCAAAACGTAGTCATGGTGTATGGGGAAGTGATGCCGCACACAAAGCGGCGGCGGCATTATGTGATACAGATAGGTTTATTACAGTAGATGCTGATAATATTGTAAGAGAAGATTTTTTCAATATTGAAATTGACATGGACCGTATTAGAGCAGTTGATGTAATTAGTTGGGCTGGAAAAAATACAGTGAATGGATTAGTATATGGAAATGGTGGTATCAAATGTTGGCCCGTTGATGTAGTAAATCAAATGCGTACACATGAAGCGGCCCCGCAAAGTGATAAAAGAGCACAGGTTGACTTTTGTTGGAATATCCATTATGTGCAAATGAACAATGTGTACTGTGATGTAATGAACAATGGTTCACCACTACAAGCCTGGAGAGCAGGTTTCCGTGAAGGTGTAAAGATGGGTTTGGAAAACGGTGATGTTGTTGATCCACAAGATATAAAAAGAATATATAGAGAAAATTATAAAAGACTTTTGGTGTGGATGAGTATTGGAGAAGATGTTACAAACGGACTATGGGCAATATACGGATCCAGACTAGGATGCTATATGACCAATATTCAAAGGCATGATTGGGACTGGAAAAACGTTAGAGATTTTGATTGGTTAAGTAATTATTTTCAAACTGAATTATTTCCCAAATTCGAAGGCGGTGATCAGATGTGTGTTAACACTGGTGCGACATGGGACTTAAATAAACTAAAAGAGGAAACAGTTAGGCTAGGAAGTGAGTTACGAGGAGTGTTAGACTTAGAAATAAGTGATATGGATCCCGTTGCAAGTCGATTCTTCAAAGCTGTTTATAAAAATCCTCACAGACTTGGTGCAATGATTACCGAGGCACAAGTCGTTGATGATATAGGAGTCGAAGATACATAGATGCCACTAGGTCCACAGAATTTCTACAATAGATTGGACCATCATCATCCTGAATGTAAAGACTGGGTAGTAGTAAATTGGAACTTAGGCAATATGTGCAATTTCAAATGCAGTTATTGTCCCAGCATATTGCATGATGGTAGTTTTGGTTGGAACGATTTTCAAGTAGTTAAAGATTTTATAGATAGTGTTGTAGAACATTACTCTCCACGTAAAATTTATTTTGAATTTACAGGAGGTGAAGTTACCTTATGGCGAGATTTTATTAAGGGTGCTGAATACATTAAAGAAATAGGACATGATATAGGTTTTATTAGTAATAGTAGTAGAACCATACGGTGGTGGGAAAAGCATAAGCACATTTTTGATCATGTATGTTTAAGTTTTCATCCTGAAGAAGGAAAAGCAGACCATTTTGTAGAAGTCGTTAAAATTATGAGTGAACAATGCAGAACACATGTAAATGTAATGATGCATTATGATCCAGAGATATGGCCTCGTTGTCAAGAAGTTGCTGAAGATGTAATTGAAATTCCAAATATCAGTTTAGCACTACAACCATTAATTATTGATTTTGGCGAGACATTATACAGTTATGAAGATTGGCAAACTGAATATATAGACAGACAGTGGCATAATTTAGGAAGTAAAATAAAGCACACAAAGCAATGGAAAATTTATCGCGGCAGTATGCAAATGCATGATGACGTAAACGAACTTAATCAGAATAGCAGTGCCCACAGATTTATCAATGACAAAACTAACAACTGGAAAGGCTGGTTGTGTTGGAGTGGTATAGAACAAATTGTTGTTGACTTTGATGGCAGTGTAATGATTGGTTGGTGTAGAGTAGGCGGTGCATTTGGCAATATGAAAATGCCTGAATATATACGCTGGCCCACAAAGCCTGTGATGTGCAATAAATCTATGTGTCATTGTAATTTTGACATAATGAGTAAGAAATTATTACCAAGAAATAGATATGTGATAGAAGAATGATACAATTATATGATGAAACTTGGCAATATATAGTTAGACTAAGACACACAGCAAGAAGAAGTGAATTCTTGCCTTTTTGTACTATTAAACCTTTGTATAGTTTTATTACTGAATGTCATGATTGGTATGACATACTTGATATAGGATGTGGTGAGAACAATCTAAAATTATTTTTTAAAAATATTGTTGGAATGGATCGGACAAATGAAGCAGACATTTTTGGTTGGCAATATGATGAAGCATGGGAAAAATTGCCAGAGTACAAATATGGTATTGCTGTAAACAGCTTGCATTGGAACGATATCGAAAAAAATATCAAACAAGCACTGAACAAATGCAATAGGATGTACATCAGTCTAAACGAAAATCAAAACATAGATGAATGGAAAAATAAAAAACGTTGGCAAAAACTTGGAAATGTACATTACTTTTGGCATGGACAAAAAGAACAAACCAAACAAGATATAAGTCGATATTTAAAAAATGACCAGATGTATAGTAATACGCATTTAGATAAACTTGAAATAGATACCAATGCAATATACAATGAAGCAGTGCTAAAAGATCCTCTTTTTGGTGTAATAAGAGTTGTATTGGAAAACAAATAATGAGCCTAATAAATTATAACGTTGATCCAGTAGCTTACAGTGAACACCTTAAGATTGGACACACAACATTGTATTATCCTCTAATAGTACATGGTAAGTTTAACAATAGATGGATACATGCTGTTGATTGTGGTATCGGCGCCAATGGCACATACAGTATGGTATATGCGGACATATTTGATCAAGTTACTAGTATAGATGCTGTAATTAGTCCTAATGCTCATAAACATTTGGATAACATTGATAATGTTAATTTAATTTCTCACTGTTTATATTCATCAACTGGAGATGAGTTAACTTTTTATAGACCCGAAGACGATCCTGCACTAGGGTCTTTATATAAAAGTTTCTTATTTCACAATCTCAGCAATCCCGAAACGCAAACAAATATCAGTGAGTGCAAGCTCACCACAACTAAAATAGATGATATAATAGATACTCCTATTGATTTTTTAAAAACTGATCTCGAAGGTGCAGATGCAGAAGCAATTTTGGGAGCAAAAGAAGTTATATCTAAATATCGTCCAACTATTGTGACAGATGGAAATGATCACCTTATAGTAAAGATTTTAAATAATTTAGGGTACAAACAACATCAACATGCACAAGAGTTCTGTAAAGATGCAATTTTCTTTCCTGAAGAAGTAGTAAAATAATGGAACAACCAACAGATAATAAACAACTTAGACTGTATGATAATCATGCAAATTACAAATTATTTTCAGTTGATGAAATTATTGCACAGGGGCTGAATCATTGGAAAGACTGGCATTGTAGTGCAGGTGCACGTAATCTTTATATAGATTATGACGGCAATGTATGGGTTGCTAATTGTGCAAGTTCAAACTTCTATGGTAAAGTACATACTAAACGTATTAACGACTTTCACAAACAAACTAAACAAAATCATGAACAACATTTGGAAGATGCTTGGAAAGAGTATCGTGAATCAATAATAGGCACTGATGATCCTAATTGCGAACTTCGTAAAAAATGGCTTAATGAAAATACAGTAAATGGGTGGCCTATGCCCAAGTATAATCATAAAGATAGCGAACAGCAACACAAGTTAATGGCAGAGATAGCAAGGCTTGAAGCAGAGTTCTTTAGTCCTGACAAGTATCTACATGTTGGTGATCGAAACAATCAGTTATACAAGCAGTTTCTTAAGTCACCTGAGAACTGGAGTTATAAAACAACTGTTGAAGACAAAGACTGGGGATTACTTGGTAGTATCTATACAGATTGGGAAGCTCCTGACACATGGTTAAAATGTCCTTATACAAGCTGTGGCTGTGGAGCAGATGTAATATTAAGCAAAGCAAAAACTGTATCCAGTGTTGGAAAACTTTTTGTAACTAATCTTGGTTTTGAGGGACAAAAACATGGCTTCAACACAAATAACCAAATTGAAAATCCTCACGGAATGGAAATGAACTTTCCTATTGTACATCAAATACTTTGGGATATTACTAGACGTTGTAATTACGATTGTGATTATTGTTGGCCCAGTGTACACAACAATGTGGAACCACATCATGCTTATGAAAAAATTATTCAAACAATTGATAAAGCAGTGGATCACTGGGCAGAAGGAGATGAAATACGCTGGAACTTTGGTGGTGGTGAACCCAGTATGCATCCACAATTTATGGATATACTCAAACATCTAAATTACAAAAAACAATGGGTATTAGTAACAACAAATGGAAGCCGTAGCAAAAAGTTTTGGAGCGAAGCTGTAAAATATATTAATAGTATTAATATGTCTGCACACTTTGGAAGCATGGATAAATTTCCTGGTAACGAACAAAGATTTATAGAAAACTGTGAAGCTATCATAAATCACCATAAGCAAGTAAACAAAGATCATTGGTTAGAAATTAAATTGATGACTCCTCCTGGTTATTTGGATAGAGCAAGTGAGTTCAAAGAAAAAATAATTGAGTTGGGACTAGATACTTTGGGTGCAAATAATAGACAAATTGGTGCAATAAGTTTAGTGCCTATCAGGGCCTTAGATGATGCAAGTAAACTAGTAGGATACAGTGAGAATGAAATTTCCTTTTTCCAACAACAATGATTATGTATTGTTGTATCACCCTGGTACTGGTGGAGAGTATTTGAGTGGAATACTTACAAAACATGTTCCGCAGTTCAATCGATTAACGGTTAGTCTACACCATGAAGATACTGAGAAGAAAATTAATAATAATAGATGGTCCAGTGTATCCAAAGTAACTTATAGTAAGGTAGGATTAGAAAATAAAAATTATTATACAGAACACTATAAAGGAGAAGATGATCCAACAAAACTCAATCTATACAAGGATCACTATACAGTTGATGTATTTGATTATTGGCCTAAAAGTTTTAATTGTATTTGCTTAGTTGTAAATTGTAACTATAGATATTGGACAAGGTTATGTTATCAAAAATTAAAAAAAATAAATATAACGCAAACAGAACAAGATTTTTTCAAAGATTTTCATGCCACTTTAATAAACACAGATGTGATGAAGTACGCAGGACACTTTCAAAATTCATATATAATAGATATTAAAAATTTGACTACAAGCACTATAAGTGATCAACTTGTACCAATTTTTCCAGATTTAGATAAAATAAATTTTGATTCTGATTTACAAAAATGGATAGATGGCAATAAAAAACTGTTGTTAAATAGTTAGGAAGAGATATTTTGGAAACTACAGAAGAACAAAAACATGATAAATTTAGTTTAGATCCTGCTATATTTCGTACAATGCAGGAACGTTGTACCATGGTCGAAGATCCAGATTGTCCCTTAGATGTTTTAGAAACTGTAGCAACTTATGACCAGGATCAACTAGTTCTTGAATCAATTTATTTTCTACCAAACCTAAATGATAAAATTAGATCTATACTTAAAGATAGATTAGAAGAAAAAGACGATACAGTTTTAAAACAAAAAAAAATTCTCAGAGAATATGAAGCCAAAGACCAACGTTGGAAAGTTTTTTGCACTATTCCTTGGAATCATATTGCTACAAATGCAGATGGTAGTGTAAGAATGTGTTGTCAAATGACACAGAATGATATAGAACCCAAGTACGGTACTTTGTACAAGGAAAATTCTGACAGCAATGTTAAAGAAGCATATACCGGCAGTGATGATCCAGAAGCATATAGAAATCATCCAGCACTAAAAGAAATACGTAGTGCAATGCTAAAAGGTATTGATCCTAGTATTTGTAAACTTTGTACAATGCAAGAAGCAACGGGCGTGAATAGTAGACGTGTAGGTACCAAGGACAAATATCCTAGTTTATTTGAAAGAGCACTTGTCAATACCAAACCCGATGGAACAATTGATAGTAAACAATTTCCTTTACAATACCTAGATCTTCGTTTTGGAAACAAATGTAATCTAGCATGCCGTAGCTGTGGTCCAACAGATAGTAACCTATGGTACGAAGACTTTTACAAGTTGACAGAAGAATGGGAACCTGACAAAAAACCAGGCGGATTTTCCTATAGAGATCACGCAATGATGTATATTGAAAAAGACAAAAACGGAAAATATGATGTACCAGAAATAAACAATTGGTGGGAAGACAGTGGACTCTTTACACACATTATTGACAACATTGAAAATATTGATAGATACTATTTTACAGGTGGAGAACCAACAATCAATTTAAAACATAGACAACTGTTAGACATAATCATTGAAAAAGGTCTTGCACATAAGGTGCATTTAGAATACAATACAAATATGGCAGGTGTGCCAATGAAAGTTTTTGATCAATGGAAACATTTTAGACATGTGGGAATAGGAATGAGCTTAGACGGTATGTATGAACATTTTGAATACATGCGATATCCAGGCAAATGGAACAAAGCACTGCGAGGAATGAATAGGATTGATAAAGAAGATGGATTTGATAGAGTAAGTGCTTCTGTTGCTTTGACATTAAGCATATACAATGTATTGCATGTCTTAGACTTTGTATGGTGGCATAAAGAACAAAATTTTGCACGTTTACAAGACTGGTTTAATATTAGTATGCTTTATGGCCCAGATTGGATGAATATACAAAATCTACCCAATGAAGTTAAACAGTTTATTGAACAACGTTATATTCAGTTCAAACAAGCCATAGATAAAAAATGGCCTGAAAATGATAATCGTTTTTGGCGGCAAGCAACCAAAAAACATTTAAATGCAGTGTTAGATCATATGTGGAAGAAAGAAGCAAATACACAACATTGGGATAAGTTTTTTCAAATTACAGGTCAATTAGATAATATAAGAAATGAAAAATTCTCAGACGTTTGTCCAGAATTATTACAGGTTTTTAGAGATGTTAAAGAAAAAGAATCAAGGAAAAAATCAGCTACCCTTGCATCAGTTGGTAAAAAAAGATAAATTCTGCATACTTCCTTTTGTACATCAGTATGTAGCTACCAATGGTGCAGTAAATCTATGCTGTGTAGCCGACTGGGACAATCCAGTTAGTGAGCATGTTTCTGACCTGACTGTTCATTGGACCAGTGAGAAGATGCAAAAGATCAGGCAAACAATGTTAGACAACAAAAAAGAATCACGTTGTACGCTTTGTTATAATCAAGGTGATAGCAGTGATAGAGTTGTACACAACAAAATATGGGTAGACAATTTTCCTGATATAGAAATTGATGTTGTAAATGGTAATAACTTAGAAGTACCAGTGTACTTAGATTTAAGACCAGGCAGATTGTGTAATTTAAAATGCAGAATGTGTTTCAGTGATGTCAGCAGTGCTATTGCAGAAGAACTTGTAGATAATCCAGAACTTGCTGAACTAGTAGGCGATAATCCTAGAGATATAAAAGATTGGTTAAATGATCCAATATCATTTGAAAGTGTTAAAAAACTTATACCTCATACGCATACACTAAAACTAGCTGGTGGTGAACCATTGTTTATGCCAGGTGTATTAAAATTATTACGTTGGATGATAGAAAGTAATAACACAAATGTATTTTTAGATATTACAACAAATGGAACAAGATTACAAGGAAAGACATACAAGCTATTAGAACACTTTAAAAAAGTTATACAGTTTAGTATGTGTGGTGTTGGTTATACAAATGATTACATAAGAAGCGGAGCAGATTGGAATACATTGAGTGAAGCATACAAAAAATACAGAGATATGGCAAACACTGAAATACACATAATGTCAACTGTTCAATTGTATAACTTATGGAACATAGAAAAAATTATTGAATTTTGGCAAGAAAATAAAAGTGAGAATGGAAAACTTATTTTTAATTTAGTAAATTATCCTGATGACCTAAGTATTGATCTTGCAGAAAAATCTGACAGACAAGAACGTGCAGATATACTTGTTAAATATAATAACTTGTTAGGAAATGAATCTCGGATAGATCATATTATTGAACGATTGATCACAGTTGATGATAGTGATTATACTGATATATTAAGAAAACGATGGGTACAACGAACTGAAGCTCTAGACAATGTCAGACATCAAAGCATCTTAAATGTTCATCCAAAGCTAGGAGAATACTATTCAAAATGGTAGCAGATGACAAATACGACTTTGGTGACGGAGACAGAGACAGTGTTCTACGTGAACTCATTAAACACGATAATAGTCATTTGGGTCCTAGTCTTGTAGATCGACAACAACCAACTTCTACAGTAGAAGTTCTACATCCTAGAGGTTATAATTATTGGTCAGAAATTACACCAAATCCGCCTACAGGAGTTGGAATCAGTATGGTAGTTGCACCAAGTTGGGGAATAATTTTTCCTCCCTATGGTACAGCAAGACTGACAGGACTATTACGACACTATGGACATAGAGTGGTTGTACATGATGTAAATATTTCTGCTTACCATCATGTACTCAAAAACAATTATACAAATTGGTGGAATAGTATCTACTATTACAGTTGGGAGTTACCCACATATTATACTGACGTTCATCCAAAGATTAAACCTGTATTGGATAAAGCAGTAAAAAATATTTTAAATGATGATACTGAACTAATAGGATTTAGTGTTTATCAAACAAGTATTCTTGCTACTTTGTATATGATAAAAGAAATAAAAGAAAAAGCACCTCATAAAAAAATTGCAGTAGGTGGCCCTGAAGCTTTCAATGATTGGTTTGAAGATACAGTAGAAGATTTATTCCAATATGATCCGTGTATGATTGACTTTAGAGTTACAGGAGAAGGTGAACAAGAATTACTTACAATACTAGAAAATTTAAATAGTTATCCAACTTCTAACAATACTAAACCGTTAATTATGGGAGGCTTTAAATCTAGGCTTAGCCTCGAAGAATTACCTTTTCCAGATTATACTGATTATGATCTCAGTTTGTATGAACACCCAGACGGAACCAGTATAGAAACCAGTAGAGGGTGTGTAGCAAAGTGTACTTTTTGTGCTGAAACTCATTTTTGGAAATTTAGAAGCACTAGTGCAGAACGTACAATTGAAGAAATGAAGCATCAGATTAACAAGTATGGTGTGAGAAGATTTTGGTTTGTTGATAGCCTTGCAAATGGAAACTTTAAAGAATTTAAAAAACTTATACAACTACTAAAAGATGAAAAATTAGAAATACGTTGGAACAGCTATGCACGTAATGACGGTCGTATGGATTTACAAATGTTTAAAGATATCAGAGAAACAGGCTGTGCTACTTTAAGTTTTGGTGTTGAAAGTGGAAGTCAGGTTGTCTTGGATGCAATGAAAAAGAAAGTGGAAGTATGGGAAATAGAAGCAAATCTTAAAGATGGAAAACAAGCTGGTATGCAAAATCACTGTAATTGGATCGTTGGATTCCCCACAGAAGGTAGGCAAGAATTTATGCACAGTATGGCTTTGTTGTGGAATACAAGAAAAGATATGTTTGCTATAAGCCCTGGGTATACTTGTGGTGACGCTCCTTTTAGTGAGATGCAATTGAATTGGCAATCGTTTGATATTGCTTGGAAAGAAAAGATCGGAGACAATAGATTTTTGAGTAATTGGTTTACTAAAGACTATGCGAATACAATTTTGCATAGATTTATTAGATTAAAGTTTACAAACATATGGTTAAACTTAATGAAGGATAATGCTGACGGAACTGTAATTAACACACAGAGAAGACCTTCTTTGCAAGATTCATACAAATTTACTCCACTTACAAATGAATATAATGAACGAATTGAACAGACACAAGAAACATTTAATTATTTTATAGATAAAACTTCACTGAGTAAAAATTTAAGTTGTACACTCGCAAATGAATATACTGTATTTGCTTGGTTACTGTACAAAGCATTTGGTGCACACAGTTTTGAAATGAAGTGTAGTCCTGAAATAGATCTTCCTGAGTTTGGAACTTTTGTAACAAATAATTATTGGAGTAGTGTTAAGTGGACAGTAGATAAAACTGGCATAATTAATAGTAGCCTAACTCATAGGTTTGAACATAAAAGTTTAAAAGATGATACAGCAGTTGAAAAATATGAAATACCGTTTGGCACAGGTGGTGATATGAGTTTTAAAAATAATGCAATAGGTTTGAATAATAAGAATATAGAGGAGGTAGCCAATGAGTAAAATAGTTTTTGAATTACAATCTGGTATTGATGGAGAAGTACAACTAAGAGATGGTTTGTTTATGGACTTTTGGAAGTTTGCATTTACACGTAATAATAAATTATTAGGCGTACGTCAAGACAAAATCGTTCGACAAGGATATGCAGTTGTGCCCGAAGAACATTGGAATTTTATCCAAACAAATCGTTATGATACCTCAACACAAATCAGATTGGACTATGTCAAAGTAGTCAACGAATCTATTGATAATTTGAAAAAAGCTGGATACAGTTGGAGCAGAGGCTACATGCCCGATGAACCCACAAATGAAGACTGCAATCGAATACACAGAGGCTTTACAACACATATGCTAACCAGTTGTAGTGATACTTTTAACTTAGATAACGATCAAAAAATAAATTTAAAATACGCTATGGATAATTTAAATACAGGCTTGAAATATTATCTAGTACGTTACTTAGATCCAAGTTTACTAGATGCATATAGTATACCGCAAGAGGAGATAGGAAGTATCCATCATTGGGAGCAACATGCTATTCCTCATTTAGCGTTAATTAACTCATATGTACATAAAATTGAAGATGATTGTATTAGCCCAACAAATTCCTTTAAGCATTTTAATTCTTACATACAAACACACCACCCACAATATAAATTTTTAACTACTCCTAATTTAGATTGGAATTCTAAGATGGCAGATGGTTGTACAGACGTTGAACGTTGTGATTTTAATTTTGAAAGAATAAGACATGACGATCCTACGATGTATAGTAGTAGTCCTGAATTTAATGTGTATGATTTAAAAAATATATTAGGCAAGGATTATACAAAAGCATGGTACGACAATGATAATCCTATAGAATGGGACATATGCAATACCTACAATACTACTAAAGGTGGATTTGAAATCAAACCATATCAAAGTCATTTAACTAATAATTTTATTAAACCTTGGATAGAATCATATGGCATAGGATATGATGATAGATGGATAGCTCCAATTGCTATCGGTACTGTAAGTGATTCATGGTTACACGAACATTGTTTTTTTAAAGATGTTGATTATGAAGAATTTCATAGTATGGAAAAAAACAGCATTAAGAAAGCTGATTTAATTGAATAATCTAATATTTTTTACTGGTGTTCCTGGCAGTAAATGGAGTGGTATTGCCAGAGAAATAAAACAAGATCCTGAATATGATATTAGTGACAGAGCACCACACAGAGTTTATGAGCATAACGAATTTAGTGGACACAAAGAGAGTTACTTTGGTACAGGAATGGAGTTTCCTGTTGATCTCAATATAGAAAACTTACTAGCACCATTTAATGGCACAGGTATTAAATTACTAATGAGCCACGAATGGCCCTACTACTTTGATCAGATCATTGATCAATATCCTAACGCAACTATTAAACTGGTGTACAGACCAAATGATGCGAGCTTAGATTGGTGGTTAAGAGCTGGTGGGTTCGGTATTACATATCCCAACTATGATTGGTATGTTGATGAAGATGGCATGCGAAAACAAATTGCACAACAAAATAAATTAATACTTGACTTTGCCCAGAAAAATATGTTACAATGGGTACAACATCATAATCATAATGATGTATTTTTAGCTGAGTATAATATATGAATCATAAAATTTTACACAAACTTGAACAAGTTATACACACTAGCCCTCAATTGTTACGCAACCCTGAAACTCTTAGACAAGCAATACAAGGTACATTTGATGTTGAGCTACAAGATGTTGATTATCATAACATAGGTGAACTGGTAGATAGAATAGACGATAAAGTACTTGCTCGTTATTTTGGCGAAGTATGGCAAGGTCATATGAAAAAGTTCAAGTATAGTGGACTTACACTAATAGATGAAGTAAACAATCTCAAGCCAAGACGTGTGCTTGACATTGGTTGCGGATATCATGAATTTAAAAATAAAATACATAATATTGTTGGAATAGATCCTTACAACAAAAAAGCTGACTATCAAGTTAAACTATTGGACTATCATCCTGAAGAAAAGTTTGACGTCACACTAGCACTAGGTTCAATTAACTTTGGTAGTACTGATAAAATATTTGCAGAATTAGAACATGCAGTTAGTTTGTGTAATCCGGGTGCAGTAATGTTCTTTAGAGCAAACCCTGGACTACCACACGAACCAGATGAAAGTAATTGGATTTATTTTTACCCTTGGGATAGCAATTTTATTGTAAATTGTGCTGAACAACTTAATGTTGACATTCTAGATATTAGGACAGACACGCACAAAAATAGATTGTACTTTGTTTGGCGTACTAAATAAGCATGTACATTATTACTAACGCTCTATAGCAGAAGTTCAGTAATAAATTTTCATTAAATTTTTTATTCCGCAGTCTACTCGGCTGTGGCTTCGCTATGGGGAAATTATAATGCTAGAATCAATTGCAATATTATTTGCAGGTATACTATATGGATTAATAATAGGAATTATTCCTAGTGCAGGAGCAAGCACAGGACTAATTGCACTATTTGGATTTATTAGTTACTTTGCATATGACCCTTATTTGGGTGTTATTTTTATAATGGCTGTTGTAGCCGCAAGTACAACTGGAGATAGTTTTACTGCAATCCTATTGGGTATTCCTGGTGCAAATAGTGCCGCGGCTACTATGGTAGATGGATTTCCCCTAGCACAACGTGGCAGAGCAGGATATGCTATTAGTGCCGCAGTTACAACTAGTACTGTAAATGGATTGCTATGGGGTTGTTTAGTATTTTTATTACTTCCGTGGTATACTAACCTAATATACATATTTGGTATTCCAGAGCTCTGGGCTTTTACATTACTTGCACTAGCAACTGTAGGATTTTTAAGTAATCAATATTGGCTACGTAGTATATTGGCTATTGCATTCGGAATACTAATAGGAATGGTGGGTGTTAATCCAGATAACAATGAACCAAGAATGACAATGGGATGGTTTTATCTAGAAGATGGCATACAGATTATGGCAGTCGCCGCAGGTTTGTTTGCTATACCAGAACTTACAAGAGGTTTGTTTTTAAAACATAGTACTGCTGATAGTCAAATCCGTAAAGGAGAACTATGGGCAGGAATAAAAGCAAGTTGGGATAATAGATGGCTTGCATTGCGTGGAGGATTTATTGGTGCATTCATTGGGTTACTTCCAGGACTTGGAGGACAAATGGCAGACTGGATGGCATATGGTCAAGCAGTAGCCGCCAATCCAAAAGAAAAGTTTGGTAACGGTAACATCAAAGGTGTTATAGGACCAGAAGGCGCAAACAATGCACAAAAAGCAACAAGCATGATTACTACTGTTATATTTGGAATACCCGGAGCAAAATTTGCCGCCATACTTATGAGTTTGTTTATGTATCTAAATATTGAACTAGGCACACCCGATATAGCAGATGATACTCAATTGTTCACAGCTATGACATTTGGCTTTTTAGGAGCAACTGTAATTGTTGCACTAATTTGTATGTTACTAATTAAACCGATTAGTAGACTAGCCGCAGTGCCATACAAGTATTACTTTCCTGTATTACTTGCATTAATAATTTTTACATCAATGCAATACACAGGTGGCTGGGAAGACTTAGCAATGTTAGCAATATTTTCTTGTATAGGATTTACTATGCGACATTTTAAATTTAGTCGACCTGCATGTTTAATAGGATACATCCTAGCAGAAAAAGTTGAAGGACTTACACTTCAGATTACAGGGCTTTACACTGTAGACACATTGGTTACGAGACCAATATTCATGACACTAATAGTAATTACTATTGGTGTGTTTTTATACAGCATATTAAGAAAAGGAAGGATAGACTATGCATAAAAGTTTACTAACACTAGTAGCATTACTAGGATTTACAACATCAGCATTGGCTGATTATACAATGGTTGTCCCACAAAAGCCGGGAGGCGGAACAAGCCAATGGGCACAAATTGTTGCCACAGAGATGGAAAAATATTTAGATGGAGAGAAGATTATCCTCAAGCATATCAAAGGTGCAAGAGATATTCCAGGCTTCAACAAATTTCATAATGAATTTAGATTCGATGATAAAACACTTATGGTCAGTAATGGAGGAAACGGAATTAGTTTTCTTAACGAAAAAGTTGACTACAACTATAAAGATTATGATAGTATTGGTCTTATGAATCTAAATATTATTACCGCAGTATTTGGCGACCACGACCCATACGGCAAAACACCTACTTCATTTAGCGGAGGGGGCGGTAAGATTCCTGAGGGAATTGCTATGACACTACTAAAGTGTGGTAACTTGCCAACTATTGAAGCATACGTTTCTTGCTTCAAAGAAAAAGTAAATTGGATTAAAGGTATGAAAGGTAATGAAAGACGTTTAGCATTTAAGCGTGGCGAATTACATGGTACTAGAGAAAATCCTGCAAGTTTCAAAAAACATGTACAGCCAGTTATTGATAAAGGCGAAGCACGTTTATGGTTCCATCATGGTATCTTACAACCAGACGGTTCACATGCAGATGATCCAAATTATCCAGGAATTCAAATGGAAGAATTATTTGTCGAACTTCACGGTGAACAACCAGACAGCGTTTTATATGATGCATATAAACTTGCAAAATCATTTCGTGATGGTTTACAAAAAGCAATTTGGGTAAACAAAAACAATCCAAACAAAGCAAAACTAATTGCGGTTTTAGAAAAAGTAGCAAATAATCCTGAGTCAATCAAAAAGATTCAAAAGAAAGTCGGCAAGTACGAATGGATGCTTGGTGATGCCGGCAATGCACAAGTTGATACATTGATGACGTTTGTTACATCTGATGCACTAAAAACACTGGTACAATTTAACACTGAAGCATTTGGTATCAAAGCAGTATACAAATCAGAGTTAGTAAAATAATGGCAAACATTTTAGTAATCAGTGGTCCGCAAGGTACTGGCAATCATGTGTTTAGTAAGGTCTTATCTATGCACAGCAATGTGCATGGCTGGGACCAACTACTGCGTGAGTATTGGATTAACCACGACAATGCTCCGTTCAAAGATATTTGGAATACACCTGAAAACATTGACAACTATGACTGGACAGAACATGAAAACTATGTTCTAAGTGTTAGTGGTCCTTATGTTGATAAAGACAAAGACGGTGTAAGACACACAAAATATCCTAACTATAAAGAAGTATTGCGTAGGCTTAATGAAAAAGGTAATTTGCAAGTTGGTATTATAGGTAGAGACCAAAACATTACTGCACAAAACCAATTACGTAAACGTGGTGTTGAGAGTTTGCATAACTACTTAAATAAGATTGAAGATATTATTGAGTATCGACATACGTTTTTAAGTGTTGAATTGCTTTACATGTTTAGACATCAGTATGTTAAAAGTCTTGACAGCGTACTAGATATTCCTGTAGATTATACTAATGAACGTTTGCACTATATACTTAACAAAGATCCAAATGCAAAGTATGTACACTACGTAGAGCATAGTTGGTTAGACAGACGAAGAAATAATGTAGGGCATATGATAGATGGTAGTGTACCTCATATAGAAAAGGATACTATATAAATGAAACATCAAACTAATTGGAATAAAACACTAGCTGATCCCAATGATTATCCTAGTAGTTGGGACTGGACTGTAGCACACAGTGAATATCATTTTGACGATACAATACAAGACCAACCTGGTGATTGGTTTGATGTAATAGGCAGATTCGAAGGCGATTGGAAAGAGGAACGTGATAGACTTGTAAGTGCATGTCATCCGGTAAATTGGGCAACACGTAAACATTTTGCACAAAAGAAAAAAGATCCAGAAATGCTTACACAGGAAGAATATGATATTCAACAAGCAGGCGGAGATCCTAAAGGATTAATGCTTACGAACAAAAACAGTTTTGCAGATTGGTCAGTTGAATATCCTACACTGTATAAAATGATGGACTACTTTAAACTAACTAGTGACGGTGTTAGTTTAGTTAAATGGCAAGCACACGTACAGATGACCGGACAAATGTTTAACATGCACATTGACAAACTTTGGGATAGATGTCCAAACGATCCAGAGCGTATTGTGCGTATTACTATTATGTTAGATGATTGGCAACCAGGTCACTTCTACACATATGGCAACTGTATGTATGATAAATGGCAAGCAGGCGAAGTACATGTTTTTGATTGGAGTAATGTCCCACACTGTACAGCTAATGCAAGTAGTAGTCCTAGAGCAGTGCTACAAATGACTGGACTTAAAACTGAACGTACACAACAATTATTGGACAATGCAAATCCAGGGAATATTTTTACAATATGATTATATTAATTTGCGGCGAAGAAGGATCAGGAAAAACAACACTAGCTAAACCATTTGCTGAACTTATAGGCGCGACATATGTAAACAAAGATAGTTATGATGGGGATCTACGTGCATATATAGATGGCATTCTTAGCACAGGTAAGATGGTAGTAGTTGATAAAAGATGTAAACTACAATCAAGCATAGATCAACTGGATCCTGATTATATTGTGTGGATGGACACTGTTGATAAAAAAATACAAAAGCCTAGGCGTGTAGATTATCATGTGTCTGAATGGTTTAATGATACACATCAACAATTAATGCCAGTTGTAAAACGATATATGGAAAAGAAGAATAAATGATTACATGGGGTTGGTCAGGCATGGCACATGATGCAAGTTTGGCAGTTTTTGATAACAAGCGACTTGTATTTGCCTCTCATGCAGAACGCTACAGTAGAATAAAAAATGACAAGCATTTGAATCGTGGTATACTTGTAGATGCATTGTATCATGGCGAGCCTGATGAAATTTTCTTTTATGAAAGACCTTGGTTAAAGAAAACAAGACAGTTGTACGCTGGACAGTATAATTTACTTACAAAATCTTCGCCTAGAAGTATGCTTGGTAAATTGTATACTAATCCTCCACGTGTACGCACAACAACGCATCATCACAGTCATGCCGCCGGAGGTTATTTTACCAGTCCGTTTGATGATGCTGTAATACTGTGCATAGACAGTATAGGTGAATGGGAAACAATAAGCATATGGACAGGCGAAGGCAATCAGTTAAAGAAACTATGGAGTCAAAGTTATCCTAACAGCGTAGGCATATGGTACAGTGGTATGACACAGCGTATAGGTCTAAAGCCACAGGAACATGAATACATATTAATGGGTATGGCGGCTGTAGGAGACCCTAATAGATATTATGAATTAATTAAAGATGATTTTATCTTAAAAATGCCCACAATGACAGATGGTAAAACTGTATTCTTACGCAATTGCCACAGAGGTTGCATGAACTGGCAACCATTATTAACCAGTGTACAAGACTATGCAGATATAGCCGCCGCTGTACAGCGTATATACGAAGAAATATTTTTAGGCTTAATCAGACACACTGCCTATCTTACAAATGGTCGTAAAAAGAATCTAGTGCTTACAGGAGGTTGTGTGTTAAATTGTGTAGCGAATCCAATTGCTCATACACATTTTGAAAATGTATGGATAATGCCTAATCCAGGTGATGCAGGCAGTGCAGTAGGATGTGTACTAGCACACAAAAGTGAACATATAGATTGGCCCGGGCCATACCTAGGACATAACATTAAAGGAGAATATCCAGTTGATAAAATTATACGGCAACTACAAACCAAAAAAATTACCGCAGTTGCGGCAGGACGGGCTGAGTTTGGTCCTCGGGCTCTTGGCAACCGTAGTATTCTTGCTGATCCCCGTGGAGATGATGTCAAAGACCGTGTTAACAGCATTAAACAACGTGAATCATTCAGACCATTTGCGCCAGCAATCCTTGAAGAACACGCAAGCGATTACTTCAAAGGACCAACAGGTCCATACATGCAGTATACAGCAGAATGTAAACAACCTGTTAAGTTTCCAGCAATCGTCCACTACGATAACACCTCAAGAGTTCAAACAGTATCTAAAACAGATAATACAGGATTTAGAAAGCTGTTAGAACGTTGGTATGAACTTACAGGTTGTCCTATGTTACTCAATACTAGTTTAAACATAAAAGGTGAACCATTGGTTAACACAAGAAAAGATGCAGAGCGTTGGACTAAACAATATGGAGTGGAAGTATGTTTACCAGAATAATAAATTTTATATTATGGCCTTGGATTAGGTATAAAGAGAAAAAAGCATTACAAAAACGATTAGAAGAAATAAAAAAACGAGACCCATTTATATACGAATAGGAATTATATGTTAGACGTTATTCAGATCAGCTATCACGAACCATATGCTGATGATAATTTTGAACTACTACAACTGTTTGCACCCCATGCTAAACGTATACAAGGTGTAAAAGGAATATTTGAAGCTCACAAAGCCGCGGCTGAAATAGCAGAGACCAGTCATTTTTATGTAATTGATGCTGATGCTATCATTGACGAAGAGTTTAGCTTTAGATTCAAACCAGATAAAAATAAAGAACAGTGGCCCGGCGTATATGAAAGTGAATGTGTATATGTATGGCGTAGTCGTAATCCTGTTAATGACTTATTATATGGATATGGTGGCGCTAAACTGTTTCAACGCAAAGCAATGAGAGAAGCACAGGACTGGAGTGTAGACATGACAACTACAATAGGATGTCCTTTTGTACCTAAGTTTCAGATAAGTAATATTACAGCATTTAACACTGATCCATTTAACGCTTGGCGTAGTGCGTTCAGAGAATGTACAAAACTAGCCAGTGCTATTATTCCACACGGTGACAACTTAGATAATGAATATAGACTCAAAGTTTGGCAGACCAAAGGAGCAGATAGAGAGTTTGGTGAATATGCTATATTAGGAGCAAAACAAGGTGCTGATTTTGGATACGAATACAAAGATAAAAAACATATTTTAAATAATATCAACGACTTTGATTGGCTAAAGGAGGTATTTGATGACTCTTCATAACACAGGTTCACATGTAGAAGGAAAACAATACGTAGAAAACTTACATTGGATGCATGGCTTAGATGAATATTTGACCTATATCAATCATCCAGAACTCGAAATATATAAAAAAATTTACAATGCAATTCTACATGGCAACATATGGAATATCAAAGAAATGTTAAACAGTGAAATTGACAGAGGTCGAATTGAGTTGACTGATGAGTTTTTAAATATTCTATTAAGCAACTATACTGGATATGAATATGTTAATCATCGAAAAGTTTTGCGATATATTTCTTATTGTATTAATGATGATTATATTAGAAAAATTAGTAGTTGGAGTATAAAGTGGCAAAGGCTTGCTAATCTAAATGAACACTTTAGTAGAGGACAAATGAAAAGTAAATGTTGGATGGTCGAACAACTAAAAGAAGTTTTTCCTGAAACATATCTAGGCATAATTGTACAATATGGAGGATGGTATGCAACTGTAGCTAAAAGTATTTTCAATAACTTTAGAGTTTCACACTATTACAATTTAGAAGTTGATCCAGACTGTATAGAAATTGCAGATGATTTTAATTATGAACAGTATCAGAATAAATGGCAGTTTAAAAGTGTGCATAAAAACGTTGATGAAATTAGATATGACAATAATGATAGTTTTGATATCCAAATTAAAAATAAGCTGAATCAAGCAATAAATGTAAATGTAAAACCAAATTTAGTTATAAACACAAGTTGTGAACATATGAATGAAGATTGGTATAATAATTTACCTCAAGGCATGCTAGTATGTCTGCAAACAAATGATTTTTTTGAACAAGAACAACATATAAATTGTGTTACTGGAATTGAACAAGCAAAAGAAAAATATCCTATGAAAGAAATATTATTCGAAGGTGAAATTGAAACTTGGAAATATAATAGGTATATGCTGATTGGTGAAAAGTAAAAATGCTAGATACCCTTTCTTTACGTGAGTTACAAATTGAAGCCGCAAAAGCACTATCAACTATGCAAGCTTCAAACAATAACATACACCAGTTCAACAAAAAAGCACATCATAATAGTCAACTTTGGTATAGTGCAGTTATTGAATGGTATGTAGAACAATACGGCGACTTACCTAGCAAGTGTGGGCCAGGCAAAGATATAAAGTTGATATTAGATGAATAGAGATCATGTTTGGTATATTAAATACGCAAGTGCTATCACAATCCTAATTGCAATGTTATTGCACACTTTAGGTGTGACTCCTTGGAATGCCTATGTACAGTTGTTAGGAGCAACAGGCTGGTGTTATGTTGGTTATAGGTGGAATGAAAAAGCATTACTATTAAATTTTATGCCACAGTTTGCTATAATTATACCAACACTAATTTGGATTTATTTTATTAATGTATAAAGTTGATAATGGAGAAATAAATGTTATTGGAAAACTCACAAGATAATTGGGAGATTGACCTCCCGGAGAATATGAAAACTCTGGGATTAAAAATCAGTGGAGGTGCTGACAGTGCAATAGTTTGTTACATGGTCGCAAAGTATGTCACAGAAGAAAGACCTGATATCACCATTCATCCTATTACTGCGGTAGCAAGTACCAAACCATTTCAACAGATATTTGCAGACAAAGTATTACGCAAAGTTGAATCAATGACAGGCATTAAATTTGCAACACATCAGTATAGAACCATTGATAGCTCTACAGTTGAAAACTATATCAATCAACAAGCAGATCTTGTCAATGATGTTTATGCAAGTCAAGGCTTGCAAAAGCATTTCTCAGGTTTGACTGCTAATCCAACAGCAGAAGATGCTCCAGAATTATACGACGGCACACATGCGTTACCTGGTAGTTTTGGTACCAATGATATGGATAGAAGTAAAGGATTGGAAAAGAAAGACAATACTTTTAGACCTTTGATTAATGTGGATAAAAAAGGTGTAGCAGAACACTATATTAGATTGGGTGTACTAGAAGATATATTTCCGTTGACCAGAAGTTGTGAAGATGATGAAGTTTATACATTTGAAAAACACTGTGAAGATTGTTGGTTTTGCAGAGAACGACAATGGGGATTTGGAAGATTAGTATAAATTGGAAACATTTAAGAGTATAATAAAAATAAACGACAACAATGTTGTCAAAACGTTAAAACACAAACCAGTGGACGAACCCAAAGAATGGCTTATGCATTACCATGAATTGTGTAGAGCGAATAGATTTCTAGTTGAAGTATTTGGCATAGATGATGTTGGTAGTACTATTCGCATGGAGAAACTAGATTTTATAGCTACCGTTGAAGATCTACTTAAAGATCCCGATTATTTTCATTTAGTAAATAAAAATATATTGTGTGATATTTTGTATGCAATCAACTACAGTTGGGCCCAAAGTATGGAGTACAGCAAATGTATAAGGGAAGACCAGTATTTTATCAATACCGATGTTAGTTTACATAACATGGTAATAACCAAAGATAAAAGTATTAAAATACTTGATCCTGAAAGTTATGAACTAATAGACACTATACCTAATGAAAGTTGGGCTTTTGATTTTACTGAAAAATATTACATGACACAGATTAATTTAATGGGTAAGATACAAAAGTTTAACTATGTACAACTACAATGAGATAAAACAAGTACACTTGGAAATTACGCAAAAGTGCCAAGCCGCTTGCCCTATGTGTGATAGGAATGAAAATGGTGGTGTAGACAACCGCCATATAGATAATAGTGAACTTAGTTTACACGACTGTCAACGTATCTTTACACCCGCATTTATCCAACAACTAAACACAATGTATATGTGTGGCAACTTGGGTGATCCTATAGTTGCACGTGATACATTAGAAGTATTTCGTTACTTTAGACAACACAACGATAAGATGTGGTTAAGCATGAATACAAATGCAGGAGCTAAGAGTACTGACTGGTGGCGTGAACTTGCAGGTGTAATAGGACGAAAAGGCACAGTAATTTTTAGTGTTGATGGTTTGCGTGATACAAATCATTTGTATAGACAAAATGTTGTTTGGAATAATGTAGAACGTAACATGCGAGCATTTATCGACGCAGGCGGTAGAGCTCGTTGGGACTACTTAATATTTCAACATAACGAACATCAAGTTGAAGAAGCAGAAGAACTTGCTAACCAGTGGGGCTGTGAAAAATTTATAAAAAAGAAAAGCGGTAGGTTTATTGTAGCAAGTGGACAAGTACAAAAAGACGCACATCAGGCTAAAAATCGCAAAGGTGCTGAAACACAGCTAATAGAAAAACCAAAACAATCAAGTAATCAAAATCTTGCACTACAAAAACAAAATGAAATAGAAAAAACATATGGTTCAATGCGTGAATACTATGACAATTGTGATATCAAATGTAAAGTAGCTGAACAACGTAATATTTTTATTACAGCAGAAGGATTATTAATGCCATGCTGTTGGACAGCAGGACGCATGTACAAATGGTGGCATCAGGACTATAGAGTAGAACAAGTATGGGATTTCATTGATAGAGCAGGAGGCAAACAAGGTATTAATGTAATTGAACATGACCTCGAAACTGTAATCAACGGTACGCTATTACAAGATATACAATCAAGTTGGAGTATACAAGGTGTAAAAAACGGCAAGTTGGGTGTGTGTAGTATGAAGTGTGGCACAGAGTTTGATCCATTTGGAGCACAGTTTCAATGATACAAAGAGTTGAACTAGAGATAAGCAGTGATTGTAATGCGGCTTGTCCTGGGTGTGCTAGAACACAAAATATAGATTTAGTAAAGCCCACTAATCTCACACTAGAACAAATACAAACATGGTTCCCCGATCCACAAGGCATAAAGTTTAAGTTTTGTGGTGTGCTAGGTGATCCTATCGTTAATCCTGAATGTATGGAGATTACAAAGTATTTGGTTGACAATGGTGCTAAGATTCAGTATAGTACAAACGGAGGACGCAACAGTGCTGACTGGTGGCGAGAACTAGGAACACTGGGTATTGATGTGCATTTTTGCGTCGACGGCACAGAAACAAATCATATCTACAGAGTAAACACAAACTATAAGATTATTAAACGCAATATGCAAGCATACAGTGATGCTGGCGGCCAAGCCACATGGATATACATTGTATTTGATCACAACGAACATGAACTAGAACAAGCACAGCAACTTGCACAACAACTAGGATTCGAGTTTGCTACCAGAACTGGAATGCGTAATAGCTATCATAATTGGATAGCAAAAATTGGAAAGAAAAATAACAAAGTAGAAAAAGTTATCACTACTACTGGTGCTAAACAACACAGTAAAGTAGCAATAGTAAAAAAATTAGACGAATTCATACAAGACCAAAACAAAAGTCAAGAACAAATTCATAACATTATTTCAAGCATAGATTGCAAATATTATCACGGTTCAGAAATATTCATAGGTTCTGACAGTACACTATGGCCCTGCTGTTTTTTATACGACAGTAATTTCAATGACAAAGACAAAATAAAAGAAAAATATAATATATACCCAAATAATTGGAATAATTTAAATGATTATTCTATCAATGAAATACTAGCAACAGAATACTATGAACAAGCATTAAAAGATAGTTGGGATCCTGAACACAATTTACATATAAGTCGTTGTATTAGAACTTGTGCGAAAAATCGTGCATATCAAAATGAAATCAAATACTCTTAATAAAATCTACTACTGGTGGATTTAAAATATTTTCATAGTTTTGATTGCGTATTTTATCAAATGTAGTGGTGTCCATTAGCAGTCTTTGTCTACGTTGATTGCGATATTCTGGATCATGTTCAGCTTCTAAACACCATTTGAGATAGTCTCGCAATCTTGTTATATGCAGTACTGTATGTTTGTCAGATTCTTCTAATGCAACTTGTATATTTTTATGTGCTATATCCAACAGTTCTTTACTAGCCCATTTTACATCTAAACAACTATCAACAGGATGAGGATCTACTATGCAGTTAAAATGTATTGGGTGTACAGTATCCATATTATGATGATGTATCCAATCAATTAAGTTTCTTATATTCAATATGTTATATATTGTAAGCACACTACAAAACATTAGATCCAATCTACCCTCTTCCATTTTATTGCACAAGCGTTCTATATTTTGCTCTAGCTTGCGCCAATTGAATGGATAGCGTATATATTCATATGTTTTGTGTGTACCGTCTATACTCACAGTAATTTTATTGAATTTAAATTTTTTGATTGCATTTATAAACTTGTCATTGAATTTTGTACCATTTGTTGTTACATTAAGTATCATGTCCTGAGGACGTTCAATGTTGTCTACTATCTTCCAAAATGTTGCACTGGTGGTTGGTTCTCCTCCTGTAAACTTTAATTCTTCAAGATGAGTATTGCAAAGTTCAACCAACTGTTTTTGGTTAGTGTCATCTGGAGAATTAAAGCTCATTACACCATTGGGATCTTGGTCTTCCCTAGTTCCAACAGCAGGTGCCATGTATTCTGGCATAGTGAGATTGGATTGTTTAATAAGTGTAACATCTTTTCTCAGACTATTGCTACAAGCAGGAGTACACATTCTACATCTAAGATTACAATTTTCATCTAACATTGTGTCAAACTTATTAAGTTTGGGTGTAGTTATTGCTTGTTTTAGTTTAGATATTTCTACAGTCCTTGGACTTTTTCCAGTTTTGCTTTCTAACCTCCAACAATATTCACAAGCATTATGCTTAACACCATTTAATAAATTGTCTCTGAGTTCATCAAACTGTTTGCTGTGAAATACATCTAATAAGGTTGCACCATTACCTATTAGGTTTTTAACACGCATAGGATCCTTGTCATCAGCCCTGCCGTTTTTCATATTACAGCAAGGAGTAACTCTTTTTGCTAGTCCGTCTTGCCATTTCTTAACTGCTAAAGAGTCAAACGGATAGCTACAGTATGTTTCGTGAATCATATTGATATTTATAGTAGCATATAAATATTTGTATGAAATCCCCCAGCGATACATTTTGCTTGTTACCTTGGGTTCACCTTAGTACAAGACCAGACGGTAGTATGCGTGTATGTTGCACTGCAAATGCAAGTAGTGTAGGTCCTACCAATGACAAAGAACACGGTGGACAAGTTGGTATCCTCAAAGATGAAGAAGGTCGACCTAACAACTTAAATGTAAGCGACTTTGAAACAGCATGGAACAGCGACTATATGAAAAATGTGCGAGTGCAGATGCTCAATGGAGAGAAACCACCTAGTTGTTTAAAATGCTACAAAGAAGAAGCGGCAGGACATAGAAGTAAACGCATGTGGGAAACAAATTATTGGAGCCAACGTGTTGACTTAGATAAGATAGTAGCTGACACACAACCTGACGGAGAAGTGCCGCCTAATCTAGCATATATTGATTTACGTTTTGGTACTAAATGTCAGTTGGCTTGCGTTATGTGTAGCCCACATGATAGTAGTGGCTGGATTAAAGATTATAAAAAAATCTTTCCACAAGTACAAAACGAATCATTGAAACACACCATGTCATGGGATAACAAAGGCAGTACCAATGGTAGTAGCTACAACTGGCACAAACAAAATCCAACTTTTTGGAAACAGTTTTACGAACAAATGCCCACAATGCAACAGATATACTTTGCAGGTGGAGAGAGTTTAATTATTGAGGAACACTATGAAATACTTGAACATGCAATTAAAATGGGCTATGCAAAAGATTTGGAATTACGTTATAACTCAAATGGAGTTGAATGGCGAGAGGATTTATTTGATCTATGGAGAGAATTCAAACTTGTGCGTTTTCACTATTCGGTAGACAGCATTAAACAAATGAATGACTATATTCGTTATCCAAGCGAATGGAAACGTCAGGAAGAAGTATTTCATATATTAGATAACGATACTAGCGACAATGTAGAAGTAACAATTGCCTGTGCAGTACAAGCACTTAATGTATATTACTTGCCAGACTTTATACAATGGAAATTAGAACAAGGTTTTAAGAAACTTAATATGTGGCCATTTGGTGCTGGCGGCATTAGTCAGCATTTTGTATATTGGCCCGGACATCTCAATGTTAAAAGTTTACCTGTAGACTTTAAAGCAAAGTGTAGAGCAAAATACGAAGCATGGTATCCTTGGTGGAAGCAAAATTGGGAACTAGGAGTTCCAAGTTGGCATAAAGGTAAAGTAGATTATAGTACTTGGCGCAGTGCAGAGTATGGTATTAAAAGATTAGAAGGTATACTTAATTTTATGGAAAGCGAAGATTGGAGTGTACGTTTGCCTGAAATGAAAGAGTTTCTTTCCTTATGTGATAGACAACGTTCATTAAGTTTTGCAAAAACATTTCCAGAGATGAAGGATATATTCAATGAATGATAGTTTAAATAATCTATCTTATACACATTTTAATGTAGACGAAGATATATTACACGTAATAGATAATGAGTATTTTCTATTTGATCCTACTATTAAAAATATTGGTGTAAACTTATCAGGCGGTGCTGACAGTGCATGTGGCACAGCATTATTATGTAAGTTAATCACCGAGCTTGAATGCGATACAAAAATTACAGTTATAACACACAACAGATGTTGGAAGACCAGACCGTGGCAACAACCAGTAAGCATAGATGTGTACAATAAACTTGTTGCTATGTTCCCCAACATTATTATTAGAAGAATAGAAAACTTTATTCCTCCAGAACTTGAGCATGGTGTAATTGGCAACATTGAACAAGTTGGTGCTCCTGGAGATACAGTTTGTGTACAAAGTTTCAATAGATATGCAATGCACACTTATGACTTAGATATTACGTATGGTTTTACAACTAGTAATCCACAAGATGAAAACTTCAGTCATCCTACAGCATTAGATAAACGCAATTGGACAAAAGAAAAACTTTTATCTCAACAGAAGTGTCCTCAAGTTAATGTAGAACATATTACTCCATTTACACTATTGGATAAAACGTTTATTGTAAAACAGTACTACAATAATAATTGGACTGAACTACTTGACATAACTAGAAGTTGTGAACATGAATATGACTCAACCAGTTGGAGAAAAGATTTTCCAACTTTGAAAAATTATATCCATGGAACCACACCATTGGTAACTTGCTGTGACATTATAGATGATTTGTCTGAAGGTTGTTTCTGGTGTGCTGAACGTGATTGGGCTTTGACGAATGTGGTCAATTGATACATTAGAATGGATTGATATTGAACTTACAAGTTTTTGTAACATTCGTTGCAAAGGTTGTTTTCGTGTGATGAGTGAACATGCTGATCAAATATTAAACAAAACCTATTTGGATCTCGACACACTTAAAGAAAAGTTTCAAAAAGAAATGTTTCCTAATATTAAGATTATTAATTTTTGTGGAAGTGTAGATGAGCCGTGCAGTCACCCGCAGTTTCATAAAATCATTGAACATTTTGCAGATTGGAACGCACATATCAATATTGCTACAAACGGTAGTCTAAGAACCACTAAGTGGTGGGAACAGCTAGCTAAAATTTTACCTAGTAGTCACAAAGTAGTCTGGGGAATTGATGGTAGTGATGAACTAAGCGAAGTTTATAGAGAAGGCTCAAGTTTTAAAAAAGTACAGCAAAATTATAGAGCATTTATTGCCGCAGGAGGTAGAGCTAACTGGCAGTTTATTAGTTTTGAACACAATGAGCATCAGTTAGAGACTGCAAAACAAATAGCCAAAGACGAAGGCTTTGTAGAATTTAAAACTATTATCAGTCATAGAAAAGATACTGGTGGTGTTAAGCATAAAAAAGTGGAACAAGAAGAAAATCCAAGTATCAGTTGTAAGTACGGAAATCAAAAAAGAATATTTGTAAATCACATGGGCAATGTTATTCCTTGTTGTCATTTGAATGCAAAGATGTTAGAGTATCCTATTAGTAATAAACGAAAAGATAGATTTGAAGATATACTAATAGAACAAGATTATCTAGTAGATATAAATCTAAAGAGTGTAACAGTTGACCAAGCAATAAATGGTAAAGTTTGGACTGATATCAAAAATAGTTGGACCAGTGATGTTAGAATACCTAGATGTGAACAGGTATGTAAACAAAACAAAAGAGATATTTTTATTAAGGAAGAATTATAATGGGCCAAGCTGAGTCAAGAGATTTTGAAACAGTTAACTTGTTCGATCATAAAGATGGTCCACTGGTAGTCACCTGGGACACTGGTAGAAGGTGCAATTATGATTGCACTTATTGTCCTTCACATAGACATGATAACTTTAGCCCGCATGCTAGTTTACAAGAACTTCAAAGTGTTGGTAAGTTTTTATTTGATTATAGTGAATTACTTTGCAAATACAAAACCAAAGATCAACTAAATGTAAGTTTTACAGGAGGTGAACCAACAGTAAATCCTAAGTTTATAGAATTTGGACAATGGTTACGTGAATTGTATACTAAAGAATACAAAGATAAATTTAAACTAAAACTAGGATTAACCAGCAATGGTGCATTTGGCGAAAAGATGGCACAGAGTATATTACAAGTATATGATAACTGTACAATAAGTTATCATGTTGAAGCACATAAAAATTTAAAAAAACAGGTTATAAGAAACATTTATTTTTTAAAGGACAATGACTTTAACATGAAAATAAATGTAATGTTTCATGCACAATATTTTGATGAGTGTATTGAATTGTGTAGACAACTCACTGAAGATAGCATAGTTTTTGTTCCTCGTATGATTGGTGACGAACAAGGAGATACTGCCGCTCACATATACACTGATGAACAATTACAATGGATGAAAGATTATTGGAAAAGCAGTGATAAAAAGATTAAAAATTTAAAAGTAGAGGAATATGAAATACAACGTGATGTCAAATTGCAAGAAACCATAGTAAATAATACAGTCGAAGTACAAAAAACTGTAGAAAAATTTGAACCTATTAAAAAAGATGTAAGAGCAGTCAAAGACTATGCTACATATAAAAGTCCAAAAAATAAATCAGAAACTTTGGGTAGACCATGCTGTGGTGGAAGAATAATGGAAACTGGTGGCAAAAATGGATGTTGGACAAAAACAAAATTCTTAGATTACCAAAGATTTCAAAATTGGCAGTGTAGTGTTAATTGGTTTTTCTTACATATAGAACAACAAACGGATCAAATATTCCATCATCAAACTTGTCAAGCACGTTTTGATGGAACAAGAGGAGCCATTGGCAGTATTACTGAAAGTGATAAAATAATAACATGGCTCAAAGATAAGTTAGAAACAAAAACAATGCCAATAATACAATGTCCGCTAGGTCCTAATAAATTATGTGGTTGTGGATTGTGTTCACCAAAAAGCACTGAACTTGAACAACTTAAAAACATACTGCCAAGGCATTTAAATGATATGGAGATATTTGCATGATTATTACTGGAAACAAAACTTTTGGCTTGGCAAAAGCACTACACAAAGTATATCCTAATGCAGTTTTTTGCAGTCGTACAACAGGGTATGATTTAACAAACACCGACCATATGTTCGAGTTTGCAAATCAATGTACTAAACATGATGTTATTATAATTAATAGTGCATTATGGCGCTTTAGTCAAACTGTCCTACTGGATTTAGTATACAAAGCAGTGTATAACGCCAAAAAGGAAGCACATATAGTATGTATTGGCAGTACCACTGACCGTACCAAGAAAGGTCAAGCATGGTTGTATAGTGCTGAAAAGAAAGCACTCAGAGACTATTGCAACAGTTTGGGTTTGGTTGGAGTATGGCATAGTGGTCCTAAAATAAGTTTAATAAGTTTTGGTACGCTAGCAAATAATCAACATAAACATCCGGACAGAAAATGTATGTTAGAAGATGAAGCCGCCGATTATATTAAATGGTTGATTGAACAGCCAAAACATGTTAATATAAATGAGTTAAGTATTGACCCTATGCAGGAAAGACAAACATGATAACATTATGCGTAGCATTACAAGCAGAACTGCCAGAACCTCCAAATGGTTTTAATATAGTTTATACTGGAGTTGGAAAAGTACAAGCGGCTACTGCTCTTGCAAAAAGTTTATGTCATTTTCATAAACCAGACTTAATTGTAAACTATGGCACAGCTGGAGGATTAAATCCAAAAGTCACAGGTTTAAATCAAGTTGGTGCTTTTGTACAAAGAGACATGTGTGCAGAACCACAAGCCCCTAGAGGTAGTATTCCTTTTAGTGATCCACTAATAGGTGATATTAAAACTGGTAATGGTGGTATACGCTGTGGAACAGGTGATAGTTTTGTAATGGAATATGATCCTTGGTTTACACAAGCTGATATAGATTGTGTTGACATGGAAGGCTGGGCACTAGCATATGTAGCAAAACAATACGGAATACCTTTTAAAAGTTGGAAATATGTTAGTGATATGGCTGATGAAAATGCAATGAAAGATTGGAATGCCAATGTAGGCAATGGTGCTGAATTATTTTTATCTAAAGTAAAGGATATTAAATGAGTAAATTAGTTGCATTTGGTTGTAGCGCCACATATGGGCAAGGACTTAGTGATATTCATCCCGACAATGAACAACCTAGCAAACTTGCATGGCCTCAGATTCTCGGCGACTTAGCAAATATTCCAGTTGTAAATATGTCTTATAAAGGATCAAGTAATAAAGAGATAGCACATCATGTGTTAAATTATGACTATAACACTGATGACATTGTTGTAATATGTTGGACTTTTACGGATAGATTTTGTGTAATTAAGAAAGATTATATTATACGTCTAGGAGTATGGCATGCCAATCCTAGTAATTTTGCTACAGAAAAATATTTAAATGAAAAACAACGAGCATCTACAGCATTTTTTAGTCATGTACATGATGATAATGATATGTCATTGAATCAACATTATTGCATTCACTACGCAAACTTATTTTTAAATAGTAAAAAAATTAGAAATTATCATATTTTAGTGCATAATTATCTAAGGAAGGATTATAAGTTCTTTGATACAAAGATATTGGAAATAGACTATTTGCAATTAATTAAAAATAATCCACTTGCATTGGATAATGATCATCCTGGTGAAATTACACATAAAACACTAGCCCAAGATATATTTAAAGAAACAAAAGGTTTAACACTATGACACAATATGATGTTTGGACTGTAAAAGAATTTTTAGAATACGAACTACAGGGTGCGAAAGAGCTATACTTGAAAACAAAAGATCCTATGTTACCGCATGTTATAGAATATTTGGAAAAGAGACTAAATGGTGAAATCCAATGAAGATTTAAAATGGAGCGAATATGACTTTACCAAAATCCCGTATGATGACATTGTTCAAGTCGGTCAAAGGACACTCTTATATAGAGACTTGTTTACTGTTAGCTGGCTCCTCGGTAGATTCTGTAACTACAGATGTAGCTACTGCTGGCCCTATGCAAGAAGCGACAGAAAAGATCACAGACCAACAGAACTATGTTTCAAAACAATCGACGAAATAAAAAGGCAAGCTCGTGCTAATAATTTTAACAGCTTTCATTTTAGCTTATCTGGCGGTGAGCCAACTTTCCACCCAGGATACCTGGACATCCTTGGGCATTTGGCTTCTGATGTCCACAACACTAATTATACTAGTGTCCACATGACATCAAACTGTTCGAGGCCTATGAAATGGTTTGAACAGTATGTAGAACGAGTTAAACCATTTCACAGAGCTAGCATCACAGCCAGCTTGCATACAGAACACTTAAATACTAAAGAAAAAATGCAGGACTTTGCTGATAAGCTGATCTTGTGTCAGGAATATGATGTTCAAATTACAATCAATATGGTTATGGTTCCAGAATGGTTTGAAAAAGATTGGGACAATGCACTGTTCTTCCATGAACAAGGAATCAATGTCACCCTCAAGCCTCAGTCGGATCCGTCTGCGTCAAAAGTGGTTGATGGATACACTAGGGATATGAAAGATCGTTTATACAACGGTATGCCACAAATGGCGTATACTGAGTTAAAGCGACAATGGAATGATCGTCCAAAACCTAGTTTCGAACTGCCACCACAGACTATCGGAGAAAATGATAAAAGTGTACCATGGCACATGCAGGTAGAGTTCACTGACAATAAAGGTAAAAAATGGTACATGGATCAAGCAGAACGGTTTAATGCGTTTAATTTTAACAAGTTCAAAGGATGGAGTTGTAATGCAGGATACAGTGGCATAATTATAAGAGAGCCTGACGGAAGTATTAAACGTAGCTATAGTTGCCATGACAATCCAATTGGTAACATAGAAACAGGATTTAAATTATTCAACGGCCCTCGTCCTTGTATTACTGAAAGTTGTGTATCTAGTGCTGATAGTAAAATACCAAAAAGGAAAATATTGTAATGGAATGGTTACAAATAATTCAATCGAGACATACTACTTTTGCATGGGATGAAGATAGGATACCCGACAGATCAATAATTGATGAAGTATTAAAGGAAGTTTATCAACATGTTCCTAGTAAAAATTTACAATTTCCGTATCAAGTTAGATTGTTAAGAAACGACGATGTCAACATACGCAAAGAAATAATGACTATCTGTCACAGAAATCAAGACTTAGAAGCTGAAGTAGACCCAGGCAATCCACAAGTACTTGCTCCATGGCTATTAGGATTCAATGCAAGATACTGTGCTGATACTGAAATAAGATATGAAAAGAATAGTTATAGAGGAACATTTGATGGACATGGGTTAGGTAATCAGAGAACAAATGATCCACATGGTGATCAGACACAAAGTGAAAATTTAGAAATAGGAATTTTTGTAGCATATATAATGTTAGCACTAGCTAATAGAGGAATTCAAAGCGGCATGTGTCAAAACATATGTAACAACTATCAAAGAGCAACTGAAATCTTTAAACTAGCAGAAGATAGTAGAGCACTAGATTTTAGATTTATTATGGGAATTGGTTACGGAAAAGATACCAGTGTAAGACATGATTATTTTGATCCCAGAATAGATAAAGTTAAACCAATTCCTTTTGCTCCGGATAATGTATTAGATACTTACCCTCGCCCGCTGTATACAGATATTATTAAAGGATAAAAAAATGGACCTAAAGAAAACTGACAAAGACGGCAACACATTAAACTTGACACCCAAAGCAAATAGAAGTCAAAGTGATTACTACAGCTATTGGAAAGAAAATCCAGAAAGTTTAGAACCCACAGCAGAAGATATTAAATGTGAACTGCAACTGCAAGCACTTGGAGACTTTGAAGCATTACATATGCCATTCGATACTGGATTGTTTTCAATGCAAATTAAACAACAAAAATTTGTACCTTATCTCAGACGAGAAGGTATTAGCAATGACAGAGAAGGATTACTACTAGTAGGCTTAGAAGGTGATAAACCAACAGACAGTTTGAGTAGACCAGAAGCAATTAAACGTGCAGGTCGTATGCTATATGAAAAAGACTTTAAATATCCAACTCAAGCATATCGAGACTTAACCAGTATACACCCGCTACTAGATTATTGGGGAGAGCTAGGACGCACAATGATTATCAGAGCAAACGCCGGAGGCTGGTTCCCTCCACACAGAGATAGCCCTTATCTTGCAAGGGATTGTTTTAGAATTATAACATTTTTAGGTAACAGCAGTGACATGCACAGTTACGAATGGTGGCTAGGAGAGAAACGAAGAACAGTTGTAGCCAATCAAACATATTACGTTGACACAAGACAAGTACATAGAACTCACAGTTGGTGTGACGATAGTTTACATTTAATACTTAATGTTCCTAAGACTTGGGAAAATGTCATGCGACTTATGAGCTGTTTAAAGTTTTACTAATGCGTACACAACAACAAATAGACAAAATTAAACAAGGACAAGGTGATCCTTTTAGTATAACAAATATTCCAATAGATGGATTGTTAGATTATTATTTTGCAAATCAACATGACGTATTGCAAAAAAGCACTGGCCCGCGTGTGCTTAAAGTAAACCCAATGGATTATATCTTTTATCCATTGCTTAGTAAATTACAAAGTACAATCGATCCTTGCAAAATAAGATATATGCATTACTTTGATGTAACTGATCCTCATATACTGCACAATGATGATGAGTTTGAATATCCAAATTGTTACAAAGCATTTACTATTCCTTTAAAAATTTATGGTAATAGTGATGATGTTAAACTTGTAATTTTTGATCAGTATTACTATGGAGGACCTGCAAAATTTGTTAATGGGGAAGATACCAGCGATTGGAATATTCACTACAATACATTTTTATCAACTTACAATAATGTAGAAAATATTAAACTACATTCTACAATTGATAGTAATTTTAAAGACACATATCTGACACATCTCAGAGAAAATTGGCTTAACGGACTTAGTATTAATAAAGCATTGCCATGGCGTGTTGGAGACGCATTGTGTTTTGATAGTTTAGCATTACACTGTAGCAGTGATTTTAAAAGTAAAGGCATTGAAAGAAAAATTGGTATTAGTATTTTTACAGTAGGTGTAGATGAATAAACTTTATAAAAGTATTATGAAAAAGAATCCTTGGGTACAAGCACCGCAAATACCCGAAGTACAAAGTTTGTTAAAAACAATTACTCCAGTAAATTATACAAGAGGAAACGGAATTGCAAAAAAACGTTTGGATCTATTAGAACAGCAATATAGAGAATGGGTTAAAGATATAATTGACCTTACAGAGTTTACACACTGCTACTTTGTTAACGGAGTAACTGATGCACTCAACCAATGGATAGCAACTGAAACAAGACCTTGGCAATACTTAAAAGGCGACTATGAGTATGCTAAAATGATAGGAGGCAATGGATCCAGTGTAGAAGTAATACAACCTGATACTTTGCTTTACATTAGCAATCCTGCATGTGCTACCGGCAACATAATTGATATTGACAAAATTCAAAATGATGTTATACTGGATTGTGCATATGTAGGTTCAACTGCTATACGAACAATCGTTCCGCCTGTAAACACTGAACAAGTATGGTTTAGTTTTAGCAAAGGCTGGGGATTGATAGGACAACGCAGTGGTTTAGTTTTTACAAAACAGCCACACAAAAGCCTTAGTATTATGAAACGTGTTGAAGCTTGGAATTATACAAGTGTAGAGATATGTCTTGCTGTAATGGCAAACTTTAAAATAGATGATATATACAATATGTATAAAGAAAAACAATATCAAATTTGCAAAGAATATTCGTTAACACCAAGTGATTGTTTCTTTATTGCCAATAGTAACAGCGAAGAATATAAAGTAAGACGCAGAGTAAAAGACGTTGCTAGACTTGACTTATCTTACTTAATGAATAGAGAAATCGGTGAATAAAATAGTAGCAGTAAATTTCAGCAATAGTCCTAAAAGTATGCAAGCTCGTGGATTGCAGTTAATGGATAAATTTATAGGATTTCACAAATATGTTAATTTGATAGATTTTGATATTCCTGTTTTAAATTCTAATGTAGCTGACGGCAGTGTGCCGGAAAGCGTGATTAAATTTGATAAAGCACTTATAGATGCTGATGCATATGTTTTTGCAGTAAGTGAAATGATGGGCGGATATTGCGGCACATTCAAGAACGCAATGGATTGGTTAGTTGTAAAAACTAACTTTGACAAAAGATTAGATATTCCCTATAGCATTAGTCATAAGCCTATGTATAGTATTACATTTTCTCCAAGTTATACAAATGGTGCTAGACATAGTGATATGATGCGGGATTTATTAAAACAATTTAACACAGATTATAGAGGACATATTGCTTTCAATCGTGGGTGGGACAAGTGTGTGCCCGACAATTTTGAGTATGTCAAAACAGAATCTGAAACAATTTACAATGATTTATCGCAACCTTATGAAAAGAAAAATATGATTACAGAACACACAGACGTAAGAACTATGTGTGAATGGTTGCATTTATATGAAGAATGGGACGAGAAATGGACAATTATAGAAAAGTCTTAAACAGCGAACAAAGACTTCCAGGAAGTGACGTTAGCAAATATGTTGCTAGGCAGGATCCAAGTCATCCTGAGCATCATAAAGTAAATTATAACTCTGAGTACACAGGTTATAAAGGGGTAGTTTGGACACCTTTAGATTTACCCTACGTAGATTTAGATCTTGATAAATTCTGGAATGTTTGGCAGGATATTGTACAAAAGAAAAATGAAGGTTTAGCACAACCTTGGTTTGATAAAAAACCAGAAGACATGAACAGCAGTAGACACAGCACTTTTAATGACCACGACTATAGAGCATTGATGTGTTTTAAAAATGGTGAATACTACGCTGATGTCAAAGGAGAATGGTTTGACTTTATGCGTGATGAATTCCCTCAGATAGTAGACTTTGTTGAAGCACTGCCATATGATAATATACGTTGGCTTGCGTTTGTAGGAAGAGATGATCACGGAGTTGGTCCGCATTATGATGAATATGAAGGAGCTCGTAAAAAATTAGTGCCACAAGAACCTAGCCAACTAAGAGTGCGTTGGAGCCGAGTTACAGATTGGCGCAAGGAGCATTTGTATTTTACCAAAGATCATGCACAAACACGAATATATCCTCAATTGCCACCAGAAACAAACACAATGGCGTATGACGGAAATGTGCATGAACATGGAGCAGATGCTGGTTATCATCCTAGCCAGAGAATACAATTAATGCCAATGGGAACGTTAAATATACAAAAGTGGCATGAACTATTAGACAGAAGTATTGAAAAATACAAGGACTATATTATTACCGAGGACCATTTCAAGTGATTATAAAAGATAAAAAACTAGAAGCAATTGATCCTATTCAAGCCAGCCGTTGGTGTGCCGAACATGGATATTTAATGATACTTAACAGTGGTGCTTCACCAGAAGAATATGCACAATGGGCATTAGAGTTTGGCTATCATGTAAGCCCAGACATCTGGTGTACAGACAAAGAACATAGTGAATATTTTTGGCGTGTATCAACAGAAGCACTGGCAGAAGATGGAAGCAAAGGACTATTTGGTGATGATGAACTAGACTGGCACAGCAATCTTGTTCCGCATTGTGACGCACAAGAAATAGTTGGAATATATGGAAAAACTATAACATACCATACGGAAACATGGATATGTACTAGTATTCCTTATTGGCATACACTAAGCAAAGACACACAAAATTTTTATAAAACATTACACAGTACACTTTGGCATGCTACTGATACAACACCTTTGAATCAGCCATGGAAACCTGACTGGGATATTAAGTATACGGACACTGTAATGAAAGGAATAAAGCAAAATAGAGACAAAAGCAAAGTTCAACTCTGTACAAATATTGAAGAAGATGTTAAGTCCAAGTTTAACGAATGGAGAGGTGTAGTTGATAAACATAGGCTTGTGCCTGACCATCCACTTGGCACTGAAGGATTATTTTTCCAACCTTATGAAATTACAAGTTTTATACAAGATGGAAAAATATTAGACAATAGCAAAGAGATATATGATGAGATATGGAACGCTTGGATTTGTTCAGATAAGTACACGTACAAGCATCCATGGAAACCTGGAGATATTATGTTGATGGATCAAACAACAACAATTCACAGAAGACCCGATGTCTTAAAGGATAAACCCAGGGAATTACTGAGAACAGCTAATTGGTATAAAGCTGAAGTCCGTAATCATTATAATTACGTTTTGTAGGAGGAAAAATGAAAAAACAAGATTTACCAACAATAGCCAATCTAAATCTTGACATTGATCTCGTAAGATTAAGAGAAGCAACAGATACACTAGCAGAAAAATTTGTAGATGTAAAAACAGCAAACCCAATGCTATGTGATAATCACATGGAGTTAGTAGCAGATGTGTATGATAATTTTGAACAAATTAATCTAACTAAACCAAGTGAAATACTTCCATATGAGCCTAGTATTAAAAAACGACTTAGACGCAGAGAAGAACACTTGTACAATGTTCCAACTGAACATTATACAGACAGTTACTTTGAAGAAATTGTAACACAATTAAAAGCGCCTGCCAGCAGAGTACGAATAACAAAACTTGCTCCAGGAAAAACTATTCCTTTTCACGTAGACTATGATGTAAGCTATGCAGTCAGATGTATATGTCCAGTCTATGGTGGAAAAAATGTAATTAATTTATTTAAAAGAGACGGAAAGCTAGAAGCATATAATTTAGAAGATGGAACAGCAAACTTTCTTAACATTGGTTATCCACATGCAGTGGTTAATATGAGTAACCAACCAAGAATAGCTTTGATGTTTAGTTTGGATGGTACAGATGACCTCACAACTTTATGATTACACAGACGACGAACTAAGAGATGTTATGAAGCAAGTTCAACATGACGGACTTGCAATATTCACTGAACAAGAATACACAGAAGCACAACTTACTAGTATATTCAAACGCATTGGCGAATGTGAAGCTCCAGGATTGTTTATGAATGATCCAGATCATCCAGAAATATTCAAAGTAAGTGGTGAAAGAGATGCAGAAGGAAACAAAATTGGTATGTTTGGCGATGGCGAATTGGGCTGGCATAGCAATGGAAACAGTAGACATCTTATTGATAAAATACTAATTGGTTTGTATTGTGTTAAAGGTGATCCTAATACTACTCTTAGTATATGCAACACTAGCCAACCTTATTATGACATGAGTGAAGATGAGCAAGAATATTATAACAGTATTAAAATTAAGATTAAATTTAAAAACCATACAATGTACAGCTTAGATGATGACGATCCTGAACTGGAGTTTATGAACAAAAACAGAGGCAGTATCAGAAATCTAATAGGCGTACATCCTCACAATGATCTAAAGTACTTTTACTTTCCCTATCACTTTATATGTGGTGCATGGGAAGGTAAAAAGAAAGTAGACCACGAGCCTATAATTGAAAAACTTATTCCAAAGATATTCAAAAGTAAGTATCAAACACATCATATTTTCCAGTATGGTGATATGTTGTTTATGGATCAGTTTACCAGCTTGCATAGACGTACACCCGTGATGGGTCCTAGATTGCTTTGGAGAGTAGCAAGTGACTACAAGAGATTATGGAACTAAAAAACAATGGGGTACTAGTTACAAACTAGACTTCGATTTAGACCAAGCATTAATATGGGCAAGAAAACTACAACTTAGTAAACCTGCAGAAGAAGATTGGTTACTTAGTAATGATCAAATATATTGGGACGGTGAATGTCCTAATAACTTATGGAATTATCTGAACACAATAGTTCCACTCGACGGAAACTTTAGAGACAAAGGTCCTAATTATTGTACACTACAAGAGTACCCAAGTTGTAAAATTCTATCTCCACATATTGATCCTACTGAAATATATGAGGCAACTTTTTTATTGCCGTTAATAGGAAAAGCAACAACTAGTATAGTTGAACCTAATACTGCAAATAAAATAGACAGCATAACATATGGTCCAGGAGAAGGATTTTGGTTGAAAAATGGTGAGTATTGGCATATGGTAGAACCTATAGATGAGTATAGATTAGTTGTAATGTTTTTCATAATTAAAGGAACAGATTTAGACTCGATATGAAAATAGTAGGAATAAGTTTTAGTCACGCAGAAAACAGTCTACAGACTCGTGGATTGAAATTACTCAATGAAGAAAAGTTGTTTGATAGTATATTTGACATGACAGACTTTGATATGCCTGTTTGTTATTCAAACAAAAGCGATGGTAATGTGCCTGACAGTGTTGAACAATTTAATAGTGCGTTGGATGCTGACATATTGGTTTTTGCTATTAGTGAAGCAACCAGTCACTATAGTGCAGGATTTAAAAATGCTATGGATTGGTTAGTAGTCAAGTCTAAGTTCAATGCTAAACTAGGAACAGATTATGCAATAACTGACAAGCCTATATTTGTAATTACATTCACGCCCACATCAAAAGCTCCTAATGGAGCTAGACATTTTGAGATGACTCAACATCTACTAACCAAAATGGGTGCAAATGTAGTACAAAGTTTTGTTGTAAATGATAGTTGGAATTGTGTAGTTCCTGGTGCATTTAAAAACGTAAAACATATATACGATAGCATAAGTGAATATTCTGATACGCATGTATCTAAGACAAAAAAAGAAGTAAAAGACAATAGTCTGACTTGGATATCTGACTATGAAAAATGGAATACCAAATGGAAATATGAAATAAAAAATGTACACAGAGTAAATGGTATACCATGGCCCAGACTTCCTAAAAATGCACAAGAAATAGTTGAAGTACCTTTAAAACAAGACTATAAATTGAGAAGCATGAGTTACTTGGACACGCAGGAAGCTAAACCAATATTTGAAAAACAAGCAGATATAATAATTGAAAACAATATAAAAGGCATAGTTGATGTGGGTTGTCGAATAGGTACAGTCAATGATGTATTATATCAAAGGGGATATAAAGATTACAATTATTTTGGATTTGATACAAGCCCACAGCCAATTGAGTTTGCCAACGAAGTTTGGCAAAATAATGATAATATAAGTTATGCAGTGGGAAATATGTATGATAATATTCCTGTAGACTTTGCAGTTGACTGTGTAATCTGGAGTGGAGTATTACTATATGATCCAGACAATCATATGCAGTTGTTCAACAATCTAACATTTGAATATTATAATAGCAAACATGCTATTATTCAAGAGCCTTGTAAAGATCAACATCCAAGTAAATGGTTACCTAACATGCGTTTGAATACTATTGAACAAGACTTGTACAAGTATAAAGAACAGTATAACTATCAGGATTGGGTAGTTGATGCTAATATATTCTCTGGTAAAAGACGGATTGCTCATATATGGAAGTAACAAAACAAAAGTTAGCTTGTGGATATACAGTTGTACCTATAATTGTAAATGGTACAAGTCCTAGCAAACAGTTTAATGATATAGCCAGCAAAACTATTCCACTATTAGAACAAGACAGTGCAAATGACAAGTTGGCATGGAACTACACTTACAAGGGCTTAAAACTAAAGGATATGGCTATTTTTAGTGTGTTATGGGACTATCAAAAAGATCAGCCAGTGCTAGTTACAGGTGCTCAACATATGACCGATAACACTTGTAGACTGTTTAGTAGGTACTGGTTGTTTAGTAATTATAGAACCAATCAGACCAATCAAAAATTCAATATGGTAGATGATTTTCAAGTAGACTTATTCCACTACGAACATTTAAAGCAACAATACCCGTTCTTTTTTTGGAGTAGAGAAAAAGGATCTAAATTTTTTGAACGTATAAAAAACAAAAGACCAGATGTTTTTGAAAATTGGCAAGTGTATAAAGATACAATTGAGCTGGTGTGGAAAGATAATTGGCAGGGTATATTATATACAGGTTCTGAGAAGTTTATTGATGAATTAATTTTTAACGGCAATTAGACCAGTCTTTGGATGAAATAGTTTTTCTGCTATCCAGCCTCCGGTATCCCATTTGTGTAATCTAATACGTTTCCAGTTTTTGTGATGCTGTCTATGAAATCCTTCACCAGCAATGAAAAAGTTTAACCACGGAACATCTGCTCCGCCCTCAACTCTATGCCCTACAGTATTCAATAATCCAAAACCTATTTTAGCAAAAACGAAAGGTACTGCACAAAATGCTATCCAAAAATATGGACTTATTAACAAGCTGATTACATTTACTGCAATCAAAATTTTGCCCCAGTGATGATGACAAAATACCAAACGAGGATTTTTAAACAAGTCTCTGGCATACTTCATTGGTATTTTTTCTATATTCCAAGTTGTTAATAGCACTCTCCAGTAACCAACTTGACTTACTGCATGTGGATCACCTTCATGGTCACTATGTTCATGATGCATTCTATGACTAGCAATCCATCCAATTGGAGTTCTTATGCAAGCAACCATAAGCATTGCGAGCCCAATAGTTTCAAACCAGACTGGAACTTTGAATTGTTTATGACAGTAATATCTGTGCAGTAATATACTTGCACCCCAATGACTTATAATTTGACTCCAAATGATTCCTATGAAAATTGATATAAGAATACTACCAAACATTATAACTCAGTTTTTACTACAGACTCTCGAGTAACATCACCACCTTTACCAGCATATTCACCACCTGAAGTTACTGCCGCATGTGTGTCGTATTCAGCTTCTGTGTTATACTTGACTGTTACTTTCATACTATCGTCTCCGACTAGTACAGCGGTACCTTGTTCTAAGATATGATCTAGATTGTCTCTACCAAGAGGTCCGTGTTCTGCAACAAACTCGGCTACAGTCGAGTATGTGTTACTATTTTTAGTCTTATATGTTGATTCCACTTGTAAAACCATTTTTGTACTCCTTAATATATACGCAAGTATTTATTAATTTCTGGCTTCTCTACTATATACTTCTTTGTACAATGTTTTTATTCTATCTTGTAAAGTAGATATTGTGGTATGGATATGACCAGTATCATGTGGTCTAATCATTGTTTTTAGCACTTTTACTTCTTCTTTTAGTGCAAGCATGTGTGATACTTTTTCTGAATTAGACATCGAGTTTCTCCATTAATGGAAAGATACTGCTAATAACTTCTGCACAAGCATGAGCTACTTGCATGTGTTCTTTTTGTGTACCATGTCCACCACGTAATTCAATGTAATGTACCCAACTACGCAATGTACCATTCATGTACAATCTTGTTTTAGTTAAGCCTTCAGGCAAAACAACACGAGCTTGTTCTTTAGCAATGCCGTTTTCAATAGCCCACTTGTAGGCATCCTTTGCTTCTTGAATTACTTTGTTTTGATAACTTGACCATATCATAGCCAGACGTACATCTTCTTTGTTATTTTCATCTAGTTCGACACTGTTTTGTCTATTTTTTGTGTCTTGCATTCTAGCTTCTCGATGTACAAACATATCACCAAGTGCATTTACATCAGCATAACGTTGACTGAATTCTTGGAAACTAAAACTTCTGTGCCTTACAATTTGGTGTGCAATGTCTCTGGTGGTGTTTATTTCTAAACAAGCATTTACCATTTCCAATGGCGACCAATGCTGATGTTTAATCAAGTATTTGATAAGTTTCTCACTGGTCTCACTGTTTATTTGTGCTGAAGGATTGCTTACTCTAGCACAAAAAGCAATTAAGTCTTGTGCATCCATAAGTCCATGTTGTTCAAATTCTTCAGTAGGTTTTGTATAAGATACTAGTTTAACTGTTGTCATTTTTTAATAATTGATCCGTTCTTTTTTTGACATCTTGTTCTAATCTAAGATAGTCCACTATGATTTCTACGTCTACTACCCTAGTCTTAATATCACTTTCTTCAACATAATTGATAAGACCAGCAACCAAATCACCACCCTCGAAAGATTTTATATCTTCCTCTCTAAAAGCAATACGGTCACCGTTCTCACAAATTAAATTAAGTTGTTGAATATATTCACCTGGAATAGTTTTTACATCAAGTTTACTTACTATTTGTTGAAAATTACGATCTCGCTTATGTATTGGCATTTGCGGTAGCCTTAGGACGACCCCGCTTGGGTTTCAAGTCTGGTGCCATTACATAGGCTTCTTCGCGAAGACGTTTTACTTCTGCTTCGTAAGTATTAGCTTGATCCAACATTTGTTGAGCAAGTGCGGTATCATCTAATGCTTGTTCATTTGTATTCATAGCTTCATTTACAGTCTGTGTTTGACTTAAATTAGTATGATTACGTGGTGGACTATCAGTATCGTCTACCATTGTATTAGCAATATCTGCATCTGACATACCAGTTGCTTGTTTATTAATAACAGTGTTTACATCACTTAGTTTTACCGCAGTGCTTGAATTAGGTGTAAGTTCAATTTGATTTGTAGGATACTTTTTAAGATATCCCATCTGACTTAACTTTACAAGCATGTTAGTACCATCACTAAACTTATTACGTTGGGCAACATGATAAAAATCTGGATTGTCTTGAGCAGTATCACTTTCAACTACTCTTACCATATCATCATGTTCCATATCTGGTAGCCTTTCAGTTTCAACAATCAAACAATTATTAGGATCCGTAACGTTTCCATTTTCATCATAGATTTCTCTGAATACAACTACACATTTTAGTCCAGTATTCGCCACTCGACCTATATGTTTCATATTTTGCATGGATGTCTCCTTATTCAGATGCAGGAGCATCTGTTTTTTGTGCTTCACTTACACTTTTGATAAATGAGGTAAGTTTTTCATAGACAGCACCTACCTGTGCCGCTTCATTAGCTCTGAAAGCACCTCTACTTACAGCCGCATCAATAACCTGCGCCGCATTTTGTAAATCACCAACACCTAATTGTGGTGCTTGATCTTCTGCTGGCGCACCGTTTGTTGGTACTTCGGTAGCAGTTGCTTCAATAGTTTCTTCTTTTTTCGCCATTATTAACTCCTATAAACGAATTATATACGTAGTTATTTATCATCTTTGATACTACTACTCATTTTATATGCCAAAATATTGGCTCTAAAATCATCATAGTCTTGGATATCTTCAAACCAAAACTGATACATTTTATGTCCTAAATTTTTTATTAGATAAAAGCCTCTTGCTCCACTAAAATCTATTTGGTCTATATCTGGATTTGAGTCGAACTCACATACTAATCTTTGTTTAAGCATTTTTTCTATTGTGTCTGTGCCTTGTAAATGTACAAGATCTTCTTCGCTTAAACTGTATTTTTGTTCAACTATTCGCATGTTTACTTATGCCGCCAATTTCTGATTGGTATCTTCACCATAATATATTGTTTGTCCGAACGGAGCCTCAGGCTTACTGTAACGATTCTTAATCAAGAACAATGTATCACAGTAGTCTTCTATTCCCCATTTATTAAAAGGTTCACCATCAGTAAACATAATTAGCTGATTAGGTGTAATGTCATTTTCTTCCATGTATTCCCAATTACACATGAAGTCAGTTCCGCCGCCTCCAACAAGTTTATATTCTTCTATGCTTCTACCATCATCATCTGTAAACTCATCAAAGTTATAGCACTTTGTATCAAAACTCCATACTCGGATCCTGTAGCTACCAAACTGATCCATAATGCCTTTTACTTCACTTAGAAAGTCTGTAGCATCAGCTTGTCCAATACTACCACTAGCATCTAAACAAAGACAAATATCAATCTTGTCATCGTTTCGCATACTAGGTAAAACTACATTGTTAAACTGACTCTTTCTATTAGGCTTCATAAAAGTAAAGTCACTGCTCAGATTACTTTCTAATGTAACACGAATAAACTGTCTCCAGTCCATTTTAGGCTCTGTCAACTGTCCAACGATTCGAGCAATTTCAGCAGGAACATTGCCAGCACCAACACTCTGTGCCGCCTGTATGACTGCATTCTTCAATTCATCTGAGATAGCTTTAGCATCATCTTTAGAGATAGTTGGCTTCTTACCTTTGCCTTTACCTTTGCCATCTTCGCTTTCATCTCCGCCACCACTGTTACAAGGCTTACCATCTTCACCTTCACCATCAACATCTAAATGAACATCAAGTGTCATTTTTATTGGAGGCTTTTCTTTCATTAGTTGGTCATATACATTTTCAGTATACCAACTGTCATCCATATATTTTGTATCAAAACAAATATCTATTTGGTCAATTACTTCACCAATCTTTTCACGTACCAACATGCCGTTAATCTTATAGTCACCAGCCATGTTCCAATATTTTCTATCACGGTCACCAACCCTTAGAAAGTGTTCGTATATACAATGTCCAATTTCGTGTCCTACTAAGAACACGTTCTGTTGAACATTTAGTTTGTTTACAAAGTTTCTATTGTAAAAGAAATGACGACCATCTGTCGCCGCCGTAGGGCACCAACCGTCATCTGTAACATCTTTCAACTGTAGCCTACAAGCAATATTACCAAAGAATGGTTGGTTAAAAAGCATCTTCACACGAGCAGTTACTAGCTTTTCTTTAGCTTCTTCTGACTCTTGTGCTTTCTGTTCTGGAGTTTTTTCTGCTTCGACTTCAGCATCCTCATTGAGCATACGGTCGATAATATCTTTTTGCATATCTTGTTCTTGTGTGTCTAATGACATATCTCACTCCAAATTTTTAATATACTTTATAGTAACATATCTTACTTATTTGTCAACCTTTAATGTTAATGGGGCCGAAGCCCCATTAACTCCCAGGAGCATAGTTTCCTATGCCTGTTCAATCAGTTTGCCATATTCAGCAATAAACGGTTTATAGTTTTTCAACTGATTGAACTTTGGACGGATACCATATTTGCTCAAAGCAACTGTGGCTCCCATCACAACCATTTCGCTTTCGAAGTTCTTTTGGATAAACTCCAAGAAGTTATCAAACTTCTTGTTACCATCATCATCGTTATCGAAAGCTTCTTTTAGCTCATAACATAGTGCAGTAGTCAACGAATACTTAGCACTGATGTTGTCTGTTTTAAGGTCTTTTACCTTACCGTCAAGTATGTCACTTGGGTTAGGTAGTGTACCACTAACCTCTCGGTGTGCTTTGAACTTGAGTGCAAGTCCTTCACCAATACCTGCGGCAACCATATCTGTTACCTCTTCTTCAGTAAAGCCGTCCACATCTTGGATAGTTTCACTTACAAAAGTCCAGCTTCGCGGAGTAGCAAACGAACGTTCGTTACTGCTAGCATCGAAGTTGTAAAGGTCGTTTTTAAACGTAGTAAGGTAACCAACTACATCAGGATGGATTTGGTTCTCAATAGCCCAATCCTGCCATGTGTAAAAGTCAACACGTACTTCGTAGTGTAGGAAACGGTTAGCCAAAGGCTTAGGCATTCTATAAGTAACACCTTTATCAGTGTCACGGTTACCAGCCGCCGCAATTACTACATTGTCGGGCAACTTGTATTTGCCAATAGCACGGTTAAGAACTAGCTGGTATGCCGCCGCCTGTGTAGCAGGGCTAGCACCATTAAGTTCATCTAAGAACAATATGATCACATCATACTGTTTTGCCAACTCCTCATCCGGAAGTTCATCAGGCGCACTAAACCGCATTTTGTTAGCAGTTTGGTCGAAGTAAGGATAACCTTTAAGGTCGGTCGGATCCCAAAGAGCCAATCGACAATCGATCAAATGAGCTTTTTTGCCTTGCTCAATATAAGCATTTTTAATTTGTTCAAAAGTTTCGGACTTACCAATGCCTGGAGGTCCCCAAACGAACATAGGTCGTTTAGTTTTGAAGTTATGCATTGCATACTTCTTAAGTTCTGTTAGCGTCACTTGACGTGTATTAGTTTCTGTTTGCATAGCTATCTCCTGGGTTGTTTCTAACTATATGTATATTGTAGCATCTTAGAGGTTAATGTCAACCTTTTAAGATCCTGTTACCAAAGAAAGACTTCCGTCTTCTTGTAATTCAAAATCTTCTACAAAGTAATGCCAATCACCTAAAGCCGCTTTGGCTTGTTGGAAGCAACTTTCAGCGGCTTTCCAAAGCTCGCTCACTGTACCATTCATTGCAACGGCAGTAAATGTCATCCATGTAACATCGTCCATTGTATCGCCCATTTCAGCAATACACTTGTATGTTACAACACGAGTTTTATCAGTAAAAATCTTTTGATCAAGTGACATAATACCTTGTCCCATTGACCATGTAGTAGCATAACCTAGTTCAGCTTTAAGGTCATCGAAATGCTCCATTTCAAGTTCAAAAGCATCAACATCTTCAAATTTTACTGTTTGGTCAAGCATAAAGTTCTCCTTGTTTTTTTAGCTTATGTATACATATTAGCACCAAGAAGTCTTACTGTCAACCTTTTTCTGCATCTTTTTTAAAGATTTTCTTCCATATGCTGGATAAAATTTTCCCATTCTTTTCCATACATTTTGTAAAATATTCTATCTTCTGTACTGAATAATACCAGCCATTTCTTTTCAAAATAGTATGGATATTGCATATATCTATCCAATAACAGTCTTACTCTAGGAGTAATTTTTATATTTGGTAACCTAAATTCTTCACGTTCTATATTCATACTGCAAATAATATGAAGACCCAGCTTAGTTAAGCTGAGCCCTGTGTCATTTCTATAATTTTTGAATAAGTCGTGTATTGTAGTTTCAGGTCTGGTACGTTGTGCATGAGTTAGTATTTTGTTATACCATTCCTTGTTCACCATTGTCTTCTACTATTTTTTCACCTTGTAATAATTTTACTACCGAAAATTTATCTGTTTTAAATAACTTATTTAATCTTGTTGCCAAATTAAATGCATGTCCACTGTTTGAAAAACTAACTTTTTTATACTTAGGTCCTGGAAAATTTACTAGACTATTTAAACTACGTAAGTTAATAGGTTTATCGTCATGAAATACTGCATAGATAGCATCAGCATCTAGTATTTGTTCACTCCTGTATGTTTTAGGATCTGTAAACTCCATTAGTATCTTTGGTTTAGGTCTAGCCATCGTTTTGTTCTTTATGTTCTTCTTCGCTTATTTGTGCTGACTCTGGCATGCAATCCATTTTAATACTATAATAATCGTTTGTTAGATGTAAAGACCA
>CETK01042788.1_pt1 | contig 66750 bp, 69 predicted proteins | sample 361431 | NCBI WGS metagenome assembly CETK01 (sample SAMEA2622452, study PRJEB7988) | marine metagenome | biome: marine biome (ENVO:00000447); feature: surface water layer (ENVO:00002042); material: "saline water (ENVO:00002010), including plankton (ENVO:xxxxxxxx)" | depth 5 m | reverse complement strand
CAAAAAGAATAATATAATTTTCTTCATACTCTAAAACTAAAAAAAAATATTACACATATTAACTAAGATTCAGTAGTATGTAATTCACCCTTTCGAACTTCAGCGAAAAGCCCTTACTTAAGTGTAACCAACGATTAATCTCACCAAACCCCCTAACAACACCCCCCCCTAAAACCACAATCCAAAAACAGGTCTTAATCCTCTATCAATTAGGTTATTGTAAGGAAATACTTTTGTATGCAATTGTGCGAAAAGTAACTTCATTTATTACATTAATTTTTTAGTTAATTTTTATATTTGTTAAAATTGTTAAAAGATGACTAAAACAAATCCAACAGTTGAACTAAAACTACCAGTAATTGAGAATATGGAGCTCGTTGCTACTCAGACCGCAGAGGTAGTGTCTAAGCACATGCAACTTGATAATGAAAAAACCAGTGAAATTTCTATGGCATTAATCGAGGCTTGTATAAATGCTTTTGAACATTCTGAAACAAAAAGCGAGGTTTTTATTCATTTTATTATATCAGATGAAAGCTTAACAATAAAAGTAATTGATAAAGGAAAAGGGTTCGATTCATCAAAAATAAGTATTCCCAATATTGATAATAAATTAGGATCAGATGAGAAAAAAAGAGGATGGGGTATAATGTTAATTAAAGAATTAATGGATTCCGTCAACTATGAATCAAATGAGGAGGGCACAACTTTAACCATGATAAAAAATAAAAATATAGATGAGTAAAATTATTAGCATTGAGGAAAAAAATTCAGTTTTAGTTATTTCAACTGAGGGATATTTGAATAAAGATCTTGCAACAAGTGTTTTCGACGAATCCTTAAAATACATTGACAAGGGAACCCGAAGTATTTTGATAAACCTGTCTAATTCAAATATTGTAAATAGTATTGGAGCCTCAATAATTATTGAATTAATTGAAAAACTTCAAGAAGTTGATGGTTCACTATCATTTTGTTCTTTACCAACTATAATTGAGAAGACTTTTACAATTATGGGATTGACAAAATATTGTTCTACATACAGTAATCAAGAAGAGGCTCTGGAGGAGCTTAGCTAAAATGTTTGACTTAGATTATGTTTTCTCTGAGTTAAAGAGGCAAGACAAAATCTATCTAAAAGTTGATCATTTAAGAAATTACCCTGAAATCAACTTTTTAACTGCAGTTTTTTTTGATAAAAAAACACTTGTAAGACTATGTGGTGGATCAGACTACATAGCTGAAAACGATTATCAATCAAGTTTAAATTTTACTGACAACGAAATATTAAGTGTTTCAAAACTTAAAAAACTTAAGATTGTAAAATATGGAGTTTTAAAAAATTGTAAAAGTGTTTTACAAAAAAATATCTTTTATGACAATAATTGCATTGGACATCTATTTTTTAAGGTCGACGAAAAAAATCATAAGTCAAAAAAAATTAACCAAAATCAAGTCTATTTCATATCAGAACATTTTGAAAATTTTATTAGAGAGTTTGATATTAATCTTAGATCAAAAAATTATGATAGGTTCTTAGGAAATAAAATGTTAGAAATTGAGTCATTGATTGGTTTAACAGAGATTACATACAGTGAGAATGAAAGTTTAGAGATTTTTTTTCAAAATATTTTACTCAATTATATATCCACTATGAACGCATCTTGTGGATTAATACTAATGATGGATGAAAACTCAGGTTCTTTTAATGTAATATCTGAGTTAAATCTTTCTTATATCAAAGAATCAAATAAAATAATTAGGGCTAATAAGGGGGTTTTTAAAGAACTTAAAAATCATAAAAATGCGGTATTACTAGATAGTATTGAAAATGACCCTATTCTAAACTTTATTCAAAAAAATGGATTAATTGGCCCTATCGTTTCTGACAATAATCTAAAAGGGATAATTATTGTCGCCAATAAGGAGAGTCTATCTGGTTACATTAGATTCAATAAAGAGGATTTAAGGCTATTCGAAAGTTTAACAAAAAAAGTAAGTCTTGCATATGAAAATATAAAACTCCTTGATTCATTAAAAAAATCAACAGACCTAGTAGATAATATAATGTCCTCAATTACTACAGGAATTGTGAAAATAGATTTGTTAGGTGAAATAGAATATTTTAACAGCGCAGCCCAAAAAGTATTCAAGTTCGATGAAGCAAATGTTCTTAAAAACCACTATTTGATTGTTTTTTTGGAGAATCATAAACTAATTTCATTGATAGAAAAAATTGAAAACGAGCAAGAGGTTATTTATGAAAACAATTTGATGGTACTTGATAATGAGTCTAATGAACATGAAATTAATATTACTATCTCTCCTGTTTTTGATAATGTTAATGAGTATTCAGGAGCAGTGCTTGCATTTGAAGACTTATCAGACATTAATTTGATAAAATCGACATTTAAAAAATATGTTTCTGAAAATATTGTAGATGAGTTATTGGATTCAGGGAGGGAAATAAAACTTGGAGGTTCTAAAAGTGAGGTTTGTATCATGTTTTGCGATATCAGAGGATTTACATCTATGTCTGAGAAAATGGAACCAGAAGATGTTGTTTATCTTTTGAATAATTATTTCCAGGAGATGATAGATGTTGTCTTCAAAAACAATGGAACACTTGATAAGATAATTGGAGATGAGCTAATGGTGTTGTATGGGGTTCCTATCAAATCAGATAATGATTGTCAGAAAGCTGTTGATACAGCTATTGAAATGTTTTCTAAACTAAAAGAATTTAATTCAAAAAATGTAAAAAATAATCTCCCAGAATTAGATATTGGAGTGGGAATTAATTACGGGGAAGTCGTTTCTGGAAATATAGGATCCACTAGACAAATGAACTATACTGTAATTGGAGACAGCGTGAATCTAGCTGCAAGGTTATGCTCACATGCTGAGAAGAAACAAATTGTAATTTCAGACTCCACATATCAATTACTGCAGATGAGCAATGGATTTGTTAAAAAGGATCCAATTAATGTTAAGGGTAAAGAAAAGAAAATTGAGAATTGGGTTTTAGAAATTGAGGACTAACTTGCCTTTTTAATTACCACTATCGTTATATCGTCAGGATTCATAAGCCCATCAGACCAATTTTCAGACATATCAACCAAGGCATCTTTAATTTTTTCAGCATCTTTATTACAATTGTTTTTTATACAATCGAAAACTTTGGGATAATCCAGTAAAACATTATCTCTATTTGGTAATTCTGGAAGTCCATCAGATATCATTACCATCACATCTCCCTTTTTGAAATCTTTTTTAACTCCTTCAAATTCTTCTCCTTCAATACCTCCCAAGGGCAAGTTTGGAACAAGAATTTCTTCAACTTTATTTAGATTAGCGTTATAATAGTAGGTTGGAGGCATTGCAGCAGATGATAATTCTACAGAGCCGTTATTAATTTTTGCTACGCTTAAACTCATCCTAAGTCTTCCAAAATTTACTCTTTTAACAATAGAATTAAGGTGATTTAATATTGAACCTGGATTGGACATTTCAATACCGTTCAAACCAGCTTTTGTAACTGAAACCATAATCCCTGAAACGACTCCATGGCCAGTTGCATCCCCACAAACAACGAAAAGTTCCTCATCTTCACTTTCAATAAAGTCATAATAATCTCCACCAACCTCAGTTGCAGACTTTAAATAAACACTAATGTCATACTCTTTTCTGTGAGGAATAGATTTAGGTAAAAGACTATTTTGAAGTTCTCTCGCTTCCTCTAATTCTTTATTTCTTCTCTCTTCTTCTAATTTTTTGGATGCAGATTTCTCTCTCCACCTTGAGTAAAAATAAACACCTATTAAAGCAAATAAAACATAGGCAACGATGGTTTCTATTCTTTGGTACCAGGGTGGAGATTTGAAAAGTTTTAGTTCAATAACATTATTACTTTCAATTCCACTTTTATTAATTGATTTTATTTTTAAATCAGATTCATAATTGGGTAGAGATTGAAGTCTTATAATATTATTAAAACCATTTGAAATAAATCCCTTTTCAGAGCTATTAAGACTGTAGAAATATTCCACCTGATTTCTTTTATATTTATTATTTGAAAAAAGCTCAATTTCAATGAAATCAACATCAGAGCTCAAATCAATAATACCCTTGGTATCAATCCCCGAATAAACAAAATCATTAGAGTTTTCAAAAACCTTTGCATTTAATATAGAAATCTCATATTTAGTATCATCAAGCGCAATTTGGTCTGTTTGAAATGAAATAATTTTTTTAGACCCAATAATCTCAATTTCTTCAACTAAAGTCTCATTTTCAAAACCAAAACCTTCGTCATCACTATTAATTAAATTTTCATCTTCAAAAGTATTTACTCTGAGTCCGTCATTATTAAAAACCAGTACATCAAACCCATTTGTGATGTCTATTTCATATTTAAAACTTTTTAAGTCTTCGAAATAGTTAATCCCTTTAGATGATAAAACATAAATAAAATTAGAACCAAAATCAGCATCTTTAATATTATTTGATAGTAATCCATCTTCTGATTTAAGTTGGGTAAAAATCGAATCTTTGAGGTTGTATACAAAAAGTCCGTCACCTTGGGTTGAAATCAGTGCCTTATTATTTTCAACTCCATATGTTATCTTGTTTATTGACTTTGAAGTAATTCTTTTAGTATTAATGGTATCTATTGAAAAAATGACAGGTTCTGAATCAATGTTTTGGTTAAATACATGAAGTCCCGTTTCAATATTTGAAATCCATAAATCACTTCCGACAAATTCTATATCAGAGAATCCTCTTGGAAAATTAATGTTAAACAATTCATCATATCTATAATCCTTAAATTCTTTCGTTACAAAGTCAAATGTTAAAATTCCATCAGAATGTGATAAATATAACAATTCATTGACTGAATCAAGACCATCAAATAAACCAATATTTGGAAGAGTGAACCTATAGACAATATTTGTATCCAGATTTATATTGACTAGTTCTGAATTTGTTAAGATGGAAAGGTTTCCATTTTCTGAATAAGCAACATTTCTACCGTTAGATGACAGATTGTTTAGATAGGAAATTGACTCTTCATCCAGAAAAGAATTTAATTGAATGGTTTTTTTCTTTCCATCAATATGGCTTGTAATGGTCTTTTGATCCACATACATAAAATCATTTTTATTAATGGATTTGTAAAAATGATATCTTCTATCAGAAAATTCTAAGTGGCCTAAAAGTGGTTTTTCTTTTAAAAAAACATTTTCAAAATTTTTAGTTACAAAAAGACCGTTGATGGAGGATATAATAATATTTTCATTCTTATCAATACATAGTCCATTCATGGGATATTGATTCGAGTAATTTTCAACTAGATTTCCCTGATAATTAAACTTCACTACCCTATTTTTATTTGAGCCCCAAATAAAAAAATGTTTATCAGATGTAGAAATTTTATCGAATTCATTTAAATTGTTTTTTGACAATAAATCACTTCTAATCAAATTATAATCGTTACCAAACGAAAGTTTGAATAGCCCACTGTTAGATAAAACAAATGCATTAAAAGCAACTATTTCACCCCCTTGATTATTTGTTTCTGAAACATCAAATTCATCGTCACTAAATATTTCAACTTTTTTAACATAAACATCATAAACTTCCTCAAACTTAAAACGGTCAATAGTTTTAAATTTTTTTTCATCAATATTTAAAATTTCTAAACCTCTTCGCCTAGCTACGATAATATTATTATTATCAAAAATTGAAATCGAATTAATGGTCTCAGATCCAAATTCCGACTGAGAAGAAAATCTTTTAAAGCTATTATTACCCCTCTCAAACAAATTAATGATCTGATCAGCCGCTAATATTATATCACCTGTCTGCTGATTTAAAAATTTAATTGTTTTTTGTCTTGATGATTCAAAAAAAGAATTTGAAGATATAGTGAAAGGGTTTAAGGGATCGGTTTTGTAATTATTGAGTATATTAAAATCATAATCTAATTGATATAAACCATTATTTGAAGTTGTAACGTAGACCAAATCGTTTATTTTGTCATCAACTATTGAGATAGGTAATGGGATTTTTACTCTATCATAGTTATATTTTTCTCTATTGAAAATACTCAGGCCGTCTTTACTTACAAACAATAATTTGTTATTAATCTCAATTATGTTTTGAATTGAAGAATTAAGTAGAGAGTTTTTTTCTGATAAAATCGATTGAAAATTGTGGATATTATTTCCATCATACATATCAAGACCCTCCTCAGTGGCTATCCAAAATAAGTCTTTGGAATCAAAAATGGAAACGTTTATTTTTTTTGAGGATAATTCGGTTTCAAATTCAACCAATTGGGAAAATAGTTCGCAAAACTGAATTAAAAAAACAGATAATAAAATGAATGGATTAAAAATTGATTTTAAAATTTTCATAATTGAATTTCCTCGAAAAGTTCCTGAGATTTTTTTCTAAATAAACCTCCACCCCAAGAAAAAAATCTACCATCAGCAATATTTTTAATTAACTCCGCGGCTTTTTTCTTTTCTCCTTTATCAATCAGTAATTTACTGTAATAGAAGTTCTGCCTGCTTCCTTGTACTCGATATCCGTTTTCAATTATTGAATTTACAGCATTGATATCCTTCGACAAACAAGCATGTATAAAAATAAATGGAACAAGCTTACTATCATCTAGATTACTTTTGTCTATTAAGTTTTTTGCTTTAGATAAATCATTATTTAATAAAGAAAGCCATATATAATCAAGTTCCCGATTTTCAGAAGTAATACGATCTAACCTATCGTTTAATCCGCTAGCAACACCAATTTGAGAGTTTCTCTTCTGCACATATGAGTCATTAAAATCAGGAATTTCTTCAAGAACTACATCAGCATATTTAATAAAATTATTCCATGAATCATATGACATTTTTTTATTTCCCATATCAGCATAAAAAAATGATTTGTAACTATTTATTGAAACTGCAGCTTGGTTTACTTCAGATTGATTGAAACCAAAACTTTTTAAATTTAATTCAAAATCATCTAAAACTTTTATTGCATTAGTATGATCTTGATCGTACAAATAAACTGTTGCTAGTTGAAAAATCCTTTTCATCTTTAAATATGGATCAAATTCAATATCCAGGGATTCTTGGAAATATTGAATTGACTCTTCCACATTGCCCATAAGAAATGTTGCATTTCCAGCGACATGCATTAATTCAGATCTGTATGAGTTAGCATTGTAATTAGAAATTTCAACACCTCTTAAATAGTATTCTTTAGCTTTATTTATAAACTTAGAAATTCTATACATGTCGCCAATTTTTCTGTATACAGCTACATTCAATGTGTCTATTTTAATAAGTTTTTCAATATCATTTTCAATTACCTTTAAAGAGTCTGGAAAATTAAAAAAATTATTATCATTTTTTCTTACAAATGGTTCAATTACAGGATCACCATAACCAGGATATTTAATTCCAAAAATTGTTCTATGTGCTGACCAATTCTTTGGATTTATTTTGATAGATTTATTTAAATATTCAATAGCCTTTTTAAGTTTACCATTGTTTCTGTAAAAAATGCCTAAACTAGAGTGCGCATCGCTATTTTTTGGATTTATCTTGATTAATTTTAAAAGTAGTTCCTCTCTTTTATCTTTAGTCAAAACTCCTGACAATTCGTAAAATATTTTTTCTGTATCTGTGGCTGTTTCGAAGTTTGAAAGAGCTCTATCTAAATATTGTTTTTTTTTAACAATATTGTTTTCGGGTATTTCCAAGCATGCCATAATAAAGTTCGGCTCTATTCTCAGACTTGCCTCAAAATCGAGTTTAGCTCCAATAAAATCTCCTCTTTGTGATTTTAGTTTTGCACTTTTATAAAAATCATATGCTTTTTGACTTTTCACTGATAGATTATACGGCTCGTCAACTGAATTGACATTATTATCTAAACAGGATAGAAATAGAGGAAAAATTGCAAGTATTAAAGTTATTTTTTTCATTATAAATTAATTAAAGGGATTTATATAAATCAGATGACCTTTTAACAACCAAATTACTGAAGATACTTCCCTCGGGCAGTTGCCTAACGGAATCTAAGACTTTCTTTGCTTTTTCTCTCTCGCCAAGGCTTATCAGCGCTTGAGATTTAAAGTATTGCATATATCCAAATGTCATAGGTCTCAAAATCGAATAACCCTTTTCAGAATTGCCTTGCAAAACATTCAAGATTCCATCCCAATGAATTTGACGATCTCCGAATGTATTCTCAAACTTATTCTGAAACAATTCTGCTTTTTTATGTTCTCCAACTAATATATTTACCCATATCTCATTCCACAATTGAGATCTTGGAGAGGCTTCTTTCCAACGTAATATCGAAGGGCCTGGATAAGAAATTAGTTGACTATGAATATTTTCCTTTAATCCATAAAAAGCTACCAATTGTTTTGAGAAATCTTTGTACGTTTTAAGTGACTCAAGTGCCTTTTGCTTTTGATTAGCATGTGCAAAAATTATGGATTTATAATTGTTTAAACCCACTTGACATTTAAGGATTTCCTCTTCAGTAAATCCACTATTTACAAGACTCTTTTCAAAATTATTAATATGCTTGACAGCACTAAAATAGTCTCCTATATAGATATACGCTAAAAACATTCTAAAATTAGCAAGTATTTTTTGGCCATTTCCCTCTGACAAATCAATTGCGGAGCTATACATTTCAAATGCTTCTTCGATTTTTCCCATCTGCAGATTTAATCTAGCAAGTTGATATATCAAATTAACTTTAGCTGAAGATCCATTGAGGTTTACTAATTTCAAACAATTGTCGTACAACTTTTTAGCCATTTCAATTCTATACTCATCATTGAAATTGTATGAATTTCGGTAAATATTTCCAATATATAAATTTGTACGAAGAGAATTTGGGAGTCTATCTATTGTAGATTTTGCAAGCAAATCAAATGATTTAAAAAAATCAACATCATTTTTTAATTTTAAAGCATTTTGTGATCCTCCAAAATTAAATCTGATAATTTGAGAATTAGCCAATACATTATTAGGATCGATTTCAAGAACTTTCTCAAAACTTTTTATTCCTTGAATTGATTCTTTTTCGTCATATGGGTTAAAGGATTGCCCCAACATTAAATACCCGTCGATTTTGTTAGGATACAATTCAATAACTTTTTTTGATAATTCTTGTTTTTTTTCTCTGGCTGAATTGTTGTTGGGCAATGTATCCCAGGCAAAATAAATCTTTTCGAAATCATTAGCATTAACAATATTTTTAGCTGCTTTTTTTCTGTATTGACTACGCAAAACTAAATTTGATTCAGGTATCTCAATTAGAGCCATTACCATATTAGGGTCTAATCTGAGAGCTGAGAGAAATGATTCTTTGGACTCTCTTGATTCGTTGTTAAGTTTTTGTTCTTCCCCTTTTCTGAAAAACTCAATTGCCTTGGGGTTTTTTGATGTAATTTCAATTTGATGGTTCTGAGAAGTTTCTTTTTTTTGATAAGTGCTCTCAGAGCAAGAAGTTGATAGAATTAATAATAAAAAACAAAAATAATTTTCAAATTTGAACATAATTAGTTTTTTGTGAGTTGATTGAATTTTTCTAAATGTATAAAACTATAAAGAAGATAATAAAAGATATAACTGACTTTATTAATAACCTTATTGCTTTTGAAACATGTCTGAATTTTGTATCTGCAATACTCCCAGTAACATAAGCCATTTGAGAGAGATGAACTTTATATTCAGGTTCATTGTCGATAACATCAATAAGATCTTTTGAATAACTATCAAAATTTTTCCAATTTGAAGCAATGTCTCCAAAAAATAATGGAGATGGTTTCACCGAAAAATTTAATCTAGGTAAAAAACACCTTACACATGAACTAAATGATAGAATTGTAAATATGATGGGTGGTAAAAAAAATATAATTACAAAGTATACCTTTGGCTCATTAAAATCAAAAGAATAAACATTTTCTTCATCAAGAACATCAAAGGTATATGCCACAGTCAGGAAAATACTGTACAGTGATATTATTAAACTGGCCTTTAATTCTGCATGACGAATTTGCTCGTAATTATATCTAATCAACTGCCAATAATCATAAGTTACTTGGGTTGAAGATGATTCAAGAGAATTGTCAATTGTGTGAGGTGAAACCAAAATAAAAAGATTAATAGATTTTAATTAAATATAAACTTATTTTGATTGTCTATTAAAATGAACAATTCTTCCATTTCCTTCGGCATTTATATTAAATATTTTCAAAACATCACCGCTTATATCAATTTTTCGAACCCGTTCAGTATTTGTAAATTTAAGATCGGTTCTGAGAATTATCTTTTCAAACAAGCTATCGCCCCTAATCTCATAATCACTAAGCAATGCTCTGCCAGGAAATATGTCATTACCAAGAGAGTCTAAATACTTTATATTATATGCCACAAATCTTTTATTATCAGCAAAAGATAAAAAGGCAGCATTTCCAGATTTAAAACTTTCATCTCTACGGGTGGTATCTCCAATTTTTTTATTTGAAACACTGACATGATAATCTCTTTTCCAATTACCAGTTAATTTAGTAGGATTAATATTGTAATCACCTATTCTTTCATATAATTCACCTCCTCCTGTGCCATCTTTTCTCAAACCATATTGAAGATATCTGTTACCGTCAAATATATATTTGGCTTTGTAATGAATTTCACCATCTTTCATATTCTTTACCCAACTGTTGCCATCATTTCGATCATGCCAAAAGTTAAATGACTCAAAAATACTGTCTTTAGTGAAAGAAAAGGTTGTTTTACCAAAGTTACCATTTGGAATCGAAAATAAACCAAGTGAGTCTTTTTTTAAAGCCCCTGTAAACCATATCGAATGACCTCCCCCGTAAATTTTATATCTAGTTCCAGGGGAATTTTTACCAGTTCTTGTATTGGTTATAGAGTCTTTAGGATAAAAGATAGTATCGATTGGCATGCTATTTTCAAACTTTACTTGACCAATTCTTTTCCACACACCCTCTAGCGTTGGTAGAGTATTTTTTTGTTCTGCACATGAAAAAATTAGTGCAATTGAAAAAACAGTTATAATAAATCTCATTTTTTATACTTTTATTAACACTAAATAAAAGTAAAGTTTTTTTGTATTAATTTATATATAAGTTTTACTTATTTAATTATAAAAAATATTTTGAGGTATTCAGTTTTAATTTTTTTTATGATTTGGGTTATAGATGCTTTTGAAATTAAAGCTCAATCATCTATCATAAACACTGAAAGAAACTTACACAAAATAGATTCCGTTTTTCATGTCTTTTCAGATTTCATGTTTGATATAAAAAAAGGAAATATAGACATGACTATTTTGAGGTCTAACATTACTATTGGTTCTAGATTTGGAAAAAATTTATTTCGCCTAACAGGTGTCTTCAATGAAAACAACCTAAATAACAAAAAGATTATAAAAAATATAAGTTATCAAATAAGGTACAATCGTGTTCATCTTAATAATAATAGTTTCTTTGTATTTATTCAAAATGGTGAAGATTTTAGAACATTCATTGATCAGAGATTTTTAATTGGTGGCGGGTATAGAATTCACCTTTTTAAGAAAAAAAATAATTACTTTGATGTTGCAACAGGTTTGATGAGAGAGTATGAAAAATATCCCTCATATTCGCATCAAGGGGAAAGTTATAATTCATCATCTGCGAAAAGGACTAGATTCACTTTTAATATATTTTCTTCTTTGAATCTTTTTAAAAATATAAAATCACAAACAACTATATACAGTCAATTTCACGTAAGAAATTCCAATGACTATCGAATTTTTGTAAATCAAAACTTCAGATTCATAGTAAATAAAAACTTTTCTACTTTTTTTAGGATATTTATAAATGAGCCATCAGTTAAATATGTTAAAAAAGTTAAATATAATTCAGACTTAATTATGGGTTTTAGTGTAAATATTTGAATTGCTCAAAGCTGATTTGATGATGACAGTTTTATGTTTTGTGATTTCAGAAACAGTAACATCTTCAATCTCATTTTTTAAATCTAAAGTTTCTTAAAAATAAGTAAGTTGTTATATTGAAATTTCTCACTATTATCAACATTTCTAAAGATTTCTCTTGTATACATTTTACTAATAATGGAATATATAACATTATGTCCTTTATTCCATATATATTTACTAAACTCTTCAGAGCAAATTAATTTAAAACCTTGTTTATGTGCTTCTTTAATTAGATATTGAATATCATAAAGTTTTAGATAAACATAATCATCAAACATCCATCTAGCGACAACTCCTCTTGACGGCCTAGAGTAGGTAATATATAAAATGGACCCTTTTTTTGTAATTTCACTCAGCTCCTTAAATAATGAGTCAATTTTAAGACAAAAACCAATACAGTATCTCAAGAAAACAAAATCAATCTTACCAAAGGTGTTCATCAATTCCGAAAGTTTTTTTCCAGAATTAAAATCGTAGGTAATACAACTCAGAGATTTGTAGTGCTCTGATGAGGTTTTTGTTACATTATGGTTGAAAGATGTAAGTATAACCTCATTTTCCTTGCTAAGGTCGTATGCGAAAAATCCTGGTTCGCCTGACACATCAAGAATTTTTTTATTTTTAAATTTACTTATGCCGATTAAATCAAGGTGATTCATTACATCCTGAAACTCTGTTTCGTAACCCAATCTTATATCATTTTGAAAAAAATTTTTAATAATTGAGGAGTAGTTTTGGTAGAAATCGACACCTTGTTTTTTTTTCCCAATTATCTCACTTAAAATTTTTACTTTTTTTACGAAACTTAACGGTTTTAAAAGGAATGAGAAAATCTCAAATAAGTATATTTTTTTTTGAATCCTTGTATAATTTCCATATTCATCGATTATCCATTTACTTTTATAAGAATCTAATCTTATCATTATTTACAATTTTATCAAGACAACGGTCTTTAAAGTGAATATTATTTTTTCGGGTTTCAAAATAATATCCCAAAAAATCAACCTAAAAGACGCTGCTTTTCCTTACGTCTTTTCAAGACCCTTTCGGCAGATTCTGCGGCATTATTGATGGCCTCTTCAAAGCTTTTGGCAGTCTTCTTTACAATCACGTCATCCCCGGGAATTCCAATCTTTAACTCTGCAAATTTGTTGATTTTATCTGAAGTATTTTCAACTTTAGTATAAACAAAAACATCTACGATCTGATCGTAAAATTGAGAAATTTTTTCGATTCTCTTCTCGGTGAATTCAACCAATTTGATATCGGCTCTATAGTTGACTGATTGAAAGTTTACATTCATTATGTAAAGTTTTAAAATTAAGATCTAGCTTTTTTACCCCTTGGGTGTGTTTTATCATAAATCTCCTGAATCCTTTTCAAACTACTATGGGTATAGACTTGGGTTGCTGCAACACTTTCATGACCCAACAATTCTTTAACCGAATTAAGGTCAGCACCATTATTCAAAAGGTGGGTCGCAAAACTGTGTCTCAACATATGGGGGCTTTTTTTAACCTTAGTTGAAACTAAACTAAAATAATAATTTACCGTCTTATATACAAATCCCTCACTAAGTTTTATTCCACCAGAAGTACAAAAAAAATAATCAGGCAATGAAACCGACAAATCTTTTTTTAAAGAAAGATAAATCTTTAAACAACCCAGCAAACTTGGGAGAATAGGTATTATACGTTCCTTATTCCGCTTGCCCAAAACTTTAATCGAATGAGTTTCGAAATCTACCGATGTTGTTTTAAGATCTATCAACTCTTGACGTCTTATGCCAGTATAATACAGTAGTTTGATGATTGTTTTTTGAAGGGTGCCCTCATAATCTGTAGAAAATAAATCACTGTTCAAAAGGCGATCAACCTCATCAGTTGAGAAGGGTACATTTACTTTTTTGGAAACCTTAAGCGGTCTATGTAGCTTAAGCGGTGATGAAGTGATAGTTTCTGTTCTGAGCAGGAATTTATAATAGGATCTGAGAACTGAAATTTTACGATTAACAGTTCGATTGGTATTTTGACTTTCAACCAAGCTGATAATCCAAGTTCTGATATGACTATAATCAGCATAAACTATACTTTCTAACTCGAAATGTGATAAGCAAAAATCACTAAAATCGGTAAGATTCTTTTTGTAAGCATTACAGGTATGGGTAGAATATTTTTTTTCGTGTGTAATGTAATCCAAAAATCTAACAACGGACATAAAAAAAACTTTCTAAATCAAAGTTATAAAACTTAGAATTTACAAAGCATTACCTTTAGTAAAAATAAAAACTACTGGTTTTCTATATCTCTTAGTCGCTGGATGTACTGAGCATTCTTAATCTTATCGCGATTTCGAACAGAGGGTTTTACAAATTGCTTCCTGCTTCTCAACTGGCGCATAGCTCCAGTTTTATCGAACTTTCTCTTGAAGCGCTTTATAGCACGATCTATATTCTCTCCGTCTTTGACAGGTATTATAAGCATGTGTTATCACCTCCTTTCATAATGGATTGTAAATATAGCAATACTAATACGAATCAAAGTAATTATAAGAAAAAATTATGATTTTAATAAATTACGGGCGATAACCAATTTTTGGATTTCGCTTGTTCCCTCACCAATTGTACACAATTTAGAATCTCGGTAGAATTTTTCTACAGGAAAATCTTTAATAAAACCATAGCCACCATGTATTTGTACTGCATTATTGGCTACTTTGACACAAACTTCAGAGGAAAATAATTTTGCCATAGCTCCGATTTGTGTCACATTTTTCCCTTGATTTTTGTCTTCCCCAGCCTGATGGGTCATTAAACTTGCGGCTTCGATTTCGGTAGCCATATCGGCTAACATAAAAGAAATTCCTTGGAAACTTCCAATAGGCTTGCCGAATTGTTCACGTTCTTTTGAATATTTTACTGAGGCTTCAAAAGCTCCCTTGGCTATCCCTAAGGATAGAGCAGCAATCGAAATTCTTCCTCCATCCAATATTTTCATCGATTGAATAAATCCCTCTCCAATATCTCCTAGACGATTACTGTCTGGAACGATACAATTGTCAAAAATCATTTCGGCGGTTTCAGAGGCGCGCATACCTAATTTATTCTCCACTTTTCCGGAGCTAAAACCAGGTGTCCCTTTTTCAATCACAAAGCTAGTCATCCCATGATTATCTCCTTTTTCACCATTTCTAAAAATGACTACAGCTAGATCACATGATTTACCATGAGTAATGAAATTCTTAGTACCATTCAATACCCAATGGTCTCCCTGCTTTTTAGCGGTAGCATTCATCCTTTTAGCATCAGATCCGGTATTATATTCGGTTAAACCCCAAGCCCCTATCCACTGGCCAGTAGCCAACCTGGGCAACCACATCATCCTTTGTTCCTCATTACCGAAAAGGTAAAGATGTTGTGTAGCTAAAGAATTGTGTGCCGCCACAGATAATCCAATAGACGGATCGACTTTTGAAATTTCCTCTATCACTGCAATATACTCATGATAGCCCATACCCGAACCTCCATATATCTCAGGGATCAATACACCCATAAAACCCAATTCGCCTGCTTTTCTCATGACCGAAGAAGGAAAAAACTGAGTCTCATCCCACTCCATTACTTTCGGTTTTATGTACTGCTCTGAAAAATGTTTTGCGGACTCAATGACCATTTTTGTAGTCTCTCCATAATTCATACTCACCGCACCATCTAACTCAAACATAGTATTAAAATGTTTGTAAATATAAGCTTATTCTATCTATTTCCAATGAGTCAAATACTTCAATATTTCAAAGATTATGAATTGCCATTATACCAATGGAACTTCTCACTACAACAATGTTATTAAAGTTTTATATGATAAGGCAGTGTAATTTTAACTCCTTGAATATTAAAAACCAACCCATTTCTGATTGTGTAGCATGAGCTATTCATCTCATTTAATTGGCTTTATGTTTATCATTTAATGTTTTAGTAAGATGAGCAAAGCAATAAAATTATAGTTGCCAGAAGGGTAATCAGTTGGGTTTTTTACGAGTAAATAATGGGGACAAAAATTTCATTTTTAAGTTTAGATCAGTCTTTATTTACCCTTGATGGCAGAAAGATAAATAGTCAATTCCTCTTTTACTTTAGGGTATAGTATCATCAAGCCAATCATATTAGGAAATACTAAAGCCAAAATCATAGCATCAGAAAAAGTCCAAACCGCAGACATGTCTCCAGCTGCACCAATCACTATAAAAATCAAAAATAAAATTTTGTAAGATAGGTCAGAGGCTTTACTCTTACCAAAAACGAACATCCAAGACTGTAATCCATAATAGGACCATGAAATCATCGTAGAAATGGCAAATAGCACAACGGCAAGTGTCAAAAAAGGTCCCGAAAAAGCAATGTATTCAGAAAATGCTGCTGCTGTAATTCCAGCTCCTTCAACTGCGACACCATCTATCATTACCTTCCCTCCTATTCCTCCATAGTCAAAAACTAAACTGTCACCGTTAAATATGATAATAACCAGAGCGGTCATGGTACATATTACCACTGTGTCGATGAAAGGTTCCAAAAGCGCTACTAAACCTTCTGAGGCAGCGTATTTTGTCTTAACAGCTGCATGGGCAATCGAAGCCGACCCAGCCCCTGCCTCATTAGAAAAAGCAGCACGACGAAAACCAGTGATTAAAACACCCAAAAGACCTCCCAATCCTGCTTTAGGATTAAAGGCCTGAGAAAATATCATTCCAAAAGCATCATCGACAAAACTAAAATTACTAACAATGATATAAAGACATGCAAATACATATATTAAAGCCATAAAGGGCACTATTTTTTCTGTTACGGTGGCAATTCGTTTTATACCCCCGATGATGATAATACCCACAAAAGCCATCATAATCAACCCGATAATAGTTCTGGCACTACCTCCGGTCATTCCAAAAGAATTAACTAATTGCATGGCAGCTTGGTTGGACTGAGCAGCATTTCCTCCTCCAAAAGATGCGCCAATACAAAGTAACGCAAAGGTCAACGCTAAAAACTTTCCAATTCTGGTGAAACCTCGGTCTTTTAAGCCTTTAGACAAATAATACATAGGGCCACCATAGACTGTTCCATCCTTGCCAACGTCTCGATATCTTACTCCTAATGTACACTCAACAAATTTGGTTGACATGCCTAATAAACCACAAAGTATCATCCAAAAAGTTGCACCAGGACCCCCAACGGCAATTGCAAGTGCGACTCCAGCGATATTTCCATTACCCACGGTTCCAGAAACAGCAGTAGCAAGTGCTTGAAAGTGGCTCACCTCCCCCTGTTGACTTTCATCCAAGTTGGTATCTTTAATATCTCCTTTAATTTCCAAATCTATTGCTCTGGTTTGTTGAGAATCAAGCTTATCGTATTTCCCCCTGACAGTTTGAATCGCAGTATGAAAACGCCTCACATTCACAAATCCAAAATAAACTGTGAAAAATAATGCACCCCCGACGAGTAATATAATGATCGTAGGAATGGAGGTACCGGGAAAATCATGTAAAACAAGTGCACCCCACCAGTTAGCAATTGGAGTAAAGGCCTCGTTAATCCTATCGTCCAAACCTTTTTCTTGGGCACTAGTTCTAAAAGTAATCAAATTAAGCAAAAAAAGAATAAAAAGGTTTTTAGAGGGAAAACAATACTTCATGATTTTTATTTAGACTTTTGCAATATCATAAAAACTGCGTGAAAATCAAATTAATCCAAATTAAACATTTATTTAATTCAGAAATGGCAATGCTATCCGCATAATATGATTTATTTAGAATTATACTCCTGTTTAATATCAGAAAATAATTGATTAATGATTGATGATTAGCATTTCTAAAAATTAATGCCACATAACAGGTTTTTGTTAAATTTAAAAATCACTGAGCGTGAGACAGAAATTTCTTTTAGCATCCATAGTAATAGGGATGATCTCTTCAAGCTACAGTGATTATATAATACAAGTTATTTGATGTGTACTCAATACCCCGATATCATTTTACACCCAATAATATCTCAATTTATCAATCAAGGAAACAAATAATATTAATAATTAAGCAGAAAATAAAGTAGTTCTATGAGATTTCAAGTCATAAGTCGAATACAGAGGACCTTTTGGTATAAACCATGTCTTTTAGCCTAATCCAAAAAGCCAAAGTCAAATAAATTATAAATCCTCCCACTATTGTAGTAAAAGAAGCATAAATAAAAAAAAGACGAACACTCTTTACCTTCATCCCCAAGGAATCCGCCAAGCGAGTGGAAACGGCAAAGCCGTACTTCCCAAAAAAATGACGAACTGAACTGAAACGGCTCATACTGTAAATTTAAGACGAAAAATCAATTAAAGAAAACCTCGCTGGTATACGAAAGTATATTTTATTAAAATTAAATTTTTGAATCGGAGTAAAACCAGATCTTTCAAGGGATAGGATATCGAAATTGCAGAGTGAAAAAACCTCTGGCAACAATATTGGTATCTTTTAAAAATATTTTAGTCTATTGGATAATCTGATCGTCTAGAATATGTTTTTTTTTGAAAAAACATATAGGAAAGGAATTTGTGCGTCTAAAAAAAAATAACATTAAAAAATGGGACAATATTTTTAGTTTGGTAGATACTCAAGAACAAATTTTTAATAAGTTCTGAGATTAACTAACAATTTGTGGGTAGACAATAATGTATACAATGTTTAGTGAGGCAAATTCTTTTAAATAAAATGTAAAGTAAAAAAACTCACTGATTTTATTTGTGGTTGAGAAATATGTAAAATAATTTAACAGGACTCCCCATCCCATTCCATAAATCCACCCAATAAATTGTAAGTAGTTTTTAAGCCATAATGATTCATTAATTGACAAGCCTGAGCACTTCTCAAGCCTGATCTGCAATAAACATAGTAATTTTTGGATACGTCGAGCGATTGTATCCCGTCTATAAAATTTGAAGCTTGACGTATATCCAACAATGTTGCCTGTGGTATATGTCCTTCCTCAAATTCTTCAGCAGTTCTTACATCCAGCAAAAAAGCATTTTGGTCTGATTCAATTTTTTTTTTCCACTCTTCTAGCGATAAATCCATAAATAATTTTTAATTCAAAATTAACAGACATGTTTAATAAAATAAATTTATTGGGAAATAAAAATTTTCTTCTAAATTTGTATTAACAAATTTTGTCTAAACAAATATGGAGAATTTAGACCTTGCCAAAAATACAGTAGTTGGTATTCTAAAAGCCGGATGTAAAGCTGAAGAGTTTTTAGGAAATACCTTGAAGCCATTCAAAATTTCACTTCAACAGTTCAATGTACTAAGAATTTTGAGAGGACGCAAAGGAATTCCCGCTAATTTGCAAACTGTTCAAAAACGAATGATTCACAAAATGTCTAACACCACCCGTCTGATAGATAAATTGATAGACAAGAAACTGGTGAAACGAAAGATTTGTAAAGACAATCGAAGAAAAATCGAAATTTTCATAACTCAAGAAGGTTTAAACCTTCTAAGCCAACTCGACGCCCTCATCCAAAAAACAGAGGCCGAAACATTAGTGCCTCTTTCACTAGAGGAGCAAAAAAACTTAAGACATTTAATAAATAAAATAACTTTGAGTCGTTAAACATTAAATTATATATAATGATAAAACCATTTCAATTATTACTCGCTATTACTTTAATTTTTTCAACATTTGGACTTTGCCTAGCCCAAAATCTAAGTGCTAATTTGGAACAAAGCAATGTTCGTTGGTTTGGAGAAGAGCTTACAGGAAAAATACACTTTGGTGACTTGAGCTTCAAAAATGCTTATGTCGAGGTTCAGGACGGTGTGATCACAGGTGGAAGCTTTGTTGTTGACATGTCTTCCCTGTCGGTTAAAGATCTCTCTGGTGGAGGAAAAGCAAGACTTGAGGGGCACCTCAAATCCAATGATTTTTTCAGTGTAGAAAAGTATCCGGAAGCCATCCTAAAAATAACTCAAAAAGCCAAAATTAAAGATGGAGCACAAACTCTTTTTGGTAATTTAAATATCAAAGGGATTGAACATCCTGTAGAGTTTACAATGAAATTGATTGATGACAACACCGCATTGTCTGAACTTACTTTCGATCGATCAAAATACAATGTCCGCTTTCGCTCTGGCTCCTTTTTCGAAAATTTGGGAGACAAACTAATATTGGACGACATTAAAATGAAAGTAAGCCTTCATTGGAATTAGGCTTAAAAAATCAACTTCTGATTGGTTTAAAGTTTTTTTGATATATATTTGCTATATGAATTTTAAAAGTAATAATATAAGCTGGTGGAACGAACTGACATAATCAATTCGTGATACCGCTATACCAATATAAAAGGCTTGTCATCACGACAAGCCTTTTTTAATTATACACCATGAATCCAAGGTTTAAATTACATTCCGAACACAAAAAAATTCTGGCTGATACACTCACTCCGGTCAGCGTCTATTTAAAGATTAGAGATCAATTTCCCCACAGCCTTTTACTGGAAAGTAGCGATTACGATGCGCGTGCAAATAATTTCTCTTACATCTGTTGCAACCCTATTGCCAGCTTGAACATATTTAAAGACATAATAACTTATAATTTTCCCGACGGCAATAGCCAAAAGGTTAAGTTGACTGAAAAAGACAGGGTACCCCAGCTAGTTCAAAATTTTGCTGGGCAATTTAAATCCAAAAAATATCCTTTCAAATTCATCACCAATGGACTCTTTGGATATATTTCTCATGAAGCGGTGGCTCATTTTGATCATTTGACACTTAGGCTGGACAAAAGTAATTTAGATATGCCCGAAATCTACTACGCCGTTTATCAAAATATCATTGCCATCAGCCTTTTCAACCATGAAGCTCATTTATTTTCACACACTTACAATGGGTTGAACAATTTGAATCGAATCGAAAAAATCCTCAAAAAAGACAACACCACAGCCTATAAATTCAAAAAAAAAGGTGATAAGTCCTCCAACCTGACCGATAAAGAATTTACCGGAATGGTTAATAAGGCTAAGGAACACTGTTTCAGGGGAGATGTTTTTCAGTTGGTCCTTTCGCGTAGGTTTACACAGGGATTTACAGGAGACGAATTCAACGTTTATCGCACCTTGAGATCCATCAATCCCTCCCCTTATCTGTTCTTTTTTGACTATGGTGACTTCAAGATTTTTGGTAGTTCACCGGAAGCACAACTGGTCGTAGAACAGGGTAAAGCAGAAATTCATCCAATTGCAGGAACCTTCAAGCGGACGGGAAATGATGAAGAAGACAAAGCCTCTGCAGAGAGACTTGCAGCAGATCCCAAAGAAAACAGTGAGCATGTCATGCTGGTCGATCTGGCACGAAATGACCTAAGTCGAAATGGAAGTGAAGTCGTGGTGGAAAAAAACAGGGAAGTACAATTTTTTTCCCATGTAATTCATCTGGTTTCCAAAGTAACCGCCTACCTCAAGCCAAAAGCCAAAACATTCCAAGTGGTAGCCGACACCTTTCCTGCCGGAACCCTTAGTGGAGCCCCAAAACACATGGCCCTTCAACTTATCGACCGCTACGAGAACAGTGCCCGAAATGCCTACGGTGGAGCACTAGGTTATATGGATTTTGATGGCAATTTCAACCACTGTATCATCATACGATCCTTTATTAGTAAAAATCAAAAACTTCACTACCAAGCAGGGGCAGGGGTTGTTTCAAAATCTCTGCCTGAAAACGAGTTACAGGAGGTTTACAATAAACTGGGAGCGTTAGACAAGGCTTTAACATTAGCCGAAAAATTATGAGTATGAAAAAAATATTTGTGATTGATAATTACGATTCTTTCACCTACAATTTGGTTCATCATTTGGAGGAATTAGGTGCAGAAGTTACCGTAAAGCGCAATGATCAATTTGAACTTTCTGAACCTGAGGCTTATGAATACCTTTTACTCTCCCCAGGTCCCGGTATACCTGATGAAGCGGGACTACTGAAAGCTACCATCAAAAAATATGCCCCCTACAAAAAAATTCTAGGAGTATGCTTGGGGCAACAGGCCATAGGTGAGGTGTTTGGTGCTACACTGACCAATTTGGATACTGTCTTCCATGGGGTGGCCACACCAATAGCAGTGACAGAAGATGATATCTTGTTTAAAGATTTACCAAAAAGTTTTGAGGTGGGACGCTACCATTCCTGGGTGGTACAAACCCCGCTACCAAAAGATTTGGTCGCCACTTCTTTTGACGAAAATCATCAATTGATGTCCTTGAGACATGTAAGCTTAGCCGTTAGAGCAGTTCAATTTCATCCCGAATCCATCTTGACCCCCAATGGTAAAAAAATATTAGAAAATTGGATTAATAGCTAACTTATGAAAGCAATTCTCAATCGATTAACCCAGCACGAAACACTTCAAAAAGAAGAAGCATCGTCAATTTTATTTCAAATTGCAAAGGGGGCATACAATCCAAGTCAAATCGCATCGTTTCTTACCGTCTTTATGATGCGAAGCATAACCCTTGAAGAATTGGAAGGGTTTCGTGAAGCCCTTTTAGAACTCTGTGTCGCCATAGATTTAAGTGAATTTACCCCAATTGACTTGTGTGGCACCGGCGGGGATGGTAAAGACACTTTTAATATTTCTACCCTATCCTCTTTTATTACTGCTGGAGCTGGAGTAAAAGTATCTAAACACGGTAATTATGGGGTATCTTCCGGTTGTGGGTCCAGTAATGTTTTAGAACACCTTGGAATCAAATTTTCCAACGAAGAAGATTTTCTTCGACGATGCATCGATCAAGCGGGGATATGTGTACTCCATGCACCTCTTTTCCATCCGGCCATGAAAAATGTGGCACCTATTAGAAGGGAACTGGGGGTAAAGACCTTTTTTAATATGCTGGGACCTCTGGTCAATCCAGCCTTTCCCAAAAACCAACTTACTGGAGTGTTCAATCTGGAACTCGCGCGCCTCTATGGCTACCTCTTCCAAAAAACAGATCAAAACTTTACCATATTGTATGCCTTAGACGGCTACGATGAAATTTCCCTGACAGGACCTGCCAGGGCTATAAGAAAGAGTGGAGAGAGTACTATAAATCCACAAGATTTTGGTGTCGAGCCTCTAAGTGAAAAACAGATCACCGGTGGTAATACCGTATCTTCCTCTGCTTCTATATTCATGTCTGTTTTAGACGGTAAAGGTACCACAGCACAAAATAATGTGGTCTTTGCAAATGCCGCAATGGCCATTGCAACTGCCACCGACTGTACCCCAATAGAGGGGTTTGAAAAGGCAAAGATATCCCTAATGTCAGGAAAAGCTTACCAAGCCTTTAAAACCCTTCAAAAACTAAGTGCAGCATGACCATTTTGGACCAAATCATCATCGATAAAATTAAAGAGGTTGAACTCCGGAAAAAAATATTTTCCCAGGCCTATTGGGAACAATCCCCATTGTTTGATAGGGAATGCTTTTCATTGGCTCAACGTTTGCAAGACAGTCCCACGGGTATAATTGCGGAACATAAGCGACGTTCTCCTTCTCGTGAGAATATCAACAACAACTCATCTGTCTATCGCGTCGCAAAAGGCTATGAAAATGCCGGAGTCTGTGGTATGTCTGTACTCACCGATCTAAAATATTTTGGTGGCAGTTTGGAAGATTTGACTGCTGCTCGAGCAGTTTGCCGCTTGCCGCTCTTAAGAAAAGAATTCATAATTGACCCTTACCAACTTTTCGAAGCCAAGGCACATGGGGCCGACGTAATCTTATTGATCGCTGCAGTTTTGGATCGAGATAAGATCAAACAACTATCCGAAACCGCTCAAAGTTTAGGCATGGAAATACTTTTGGAGGTACACAACCAAAGTGAACTTCAAAAAGCCTTGATGCCCTCATTGAATATGGTAGGAGTGAATAACAGGAACCTCAAAACCTTTAAAGTCAGTTTGGGCACGAGTATGGCACTGGCCGAATTGATCCCAGACGATTTTGTCAAAGTATCCGAAAGTGGGATGAGTTCAATAACGGCCATAAAAGCTCTACAGCCTTTAGGATACCGTGGTTTTTTGATAGGTGAAAACTTTATGAAAACCAAATCCCCCGGCCTTGCTGCCACCGATTTCATCAAAACCCTCACCAAATGAAACTTAAAGTTTGCGGGATGCGTTCACCCGACAACATAATGGCACTATCACAATTGGCTCCAGACTACATGGGCTTTATTTTTTGGGAATACTCCAAAAGGTTTGTGAGTGCTCCCACCCCCCATTTGCCAAATACCATCAAAAAAACAGGAGTCTTTGTCAATGCCTCCTTGGACTATATTAAAGACATTGCAACACAACACCAACTTCAGACACTTCAACTCCATGGTTCGGAAAGCCCTAATTTTTGTCAAAAACTCAAAACTACTGAACTTGAAATCATAAAGGCATTTGGTGTAGGTTCAAATTTTGATTTTTCAGTTTTAAAGCCTTATGAATCTGTTTGTGATTATTTTTTATTCGACACCAAAGGTGAATTGCCTGGGGGCAACGGCAGTAGTTTTGAATGGTCATTATTACGTGACTACCCCGCTACAAAACCCTTCTTTTTGAGCGGTGGAATCGGTCCTAAAGATCAAGATGCAATCTCATCAATAATTAACTTAAATTTGCCTGTTTATGCCATCGACATCAACAGCAAATTTGAAATTGAACCAGGCCAAAAAAATATTGAACTAATTAAAAAATTTAAAGCAACACTATAAGATGAAGTACCAAATTGATGAGAGGGGATTTTACGGAGATTTTGGGGGTGCATATATCCCCGAGATGCTTTTCCCCAATGTAGAGGAATTGAGAAAAAATTACATTCAGATTAGCGAATCTAAATCTTTTCAAAAAGAATTTCAATCACTTCTAAAAGATTATGTGGGACGCCCTACACCATTGTATTTTGCGGAGCGTTTATCGGAAAAATACAATACCAAGATATACCTTAAAAGAGAGGATCTGTGTCACACAGGTGCCCACAAGGTCAATAATACCATTGGGCAAATTTTGTTAGCCCAAAGTTTAGGTAAAAACCGTATCATTGCTGAAACTGGTGCGGGACAACACGGAGTAGCTACCGCCACAGTTTGTGCATTGATGGGCATAAAATGCATTGTCTATATGGGTGCGTTAGATATTCAACGCCAAGCCCCTAATGTAGCGCGAATGAAGATGCTGGGAGCAGAAGTCAGAGCCGCACAATCAGGGAGTAAAACCCTTAAAGATGCCACCAACGAAGCTATCCGTGACTGGATCAACAACCCTGTAGATACTCACTATATCATTGGCTCAGTGGTGGGCCCACACCCATATCCAGATATGGTTGCCCGTTTCCAATCTGTGATCAGTGCTGAGACCCAAGTGCAATTGTTAGAGAAAGAAAATCGAGATTACCCTGACCATGTCATTGCATGTGTAGGAGGAGGAAGCAATGCCGCTGGGCTCTATTATCACTTTTTGGAAAACCCACGCGTTAACATCATTGCAGTTGAGGCCGCAGGGAAGGGTATCGACTCGGGAGAAAGTGCCGCCACTTCAGCTTTAGGTAAGGAAGGTATTATCCATGGTAGTAAAACGCTGCTAATGCAAACACCTGACGGGCAAATTACCGAGCCTTATTCTATCTCTGCCGGATTGGATTATCCGGGAGTGGGACCCATGCATGCACACCTATTTCGAAGTAAAAGAGCCGAATTTATTTCCATCCCCGATCAAGAGGCCATGGACTGGGGTCTGACCCTCTCCCAAATGGAAGGTATAATCCCTGCTATAGAAACCGCACATGCTTTTGCCGCTTTAGATGTAAGAAAATTCTCTCCTGAGGAAATCATCGTTTTTAACTTTTCCGGACGAGGAGACAAAGATTTAGACACCTACATCAACCATTTTAGATTGTAATGAATCGTATTGACAAAACCTTTCAAAAAAAACAAAAACTATTGTCCATTTATTTCTCAGCCGGACACCCTGAATTGCAAGATACCCTGCCCATCCTCCAGGCTTTACAAGACAGTGGAGTGGATATGGTAGAGATCGGTTTACCCTTTAGCGATCCATTAGCCGACGGCCCCACCATTCAAGAGAGTTCCACCCGTGCCCTAAACAATGGTATGACGACCGAAAAACTATTTGACCAACTCGAGAACGTTCGTGAAAATATACATATTCCCATGATATTGATGGGCTACTTTAACCCCGTGATGCAATTCGGTATTGAGAGATTTTGCCAAAAATGTAAAGCAATTGGTATTGACGGTTTGATCATTCCTGACCTTCCAGTGGACATTTACCACCATGAATATAAAGTGCTTTTTGATAAATACAATTTGTACAATATGTTTCTGATTACCCCTCAAACCTCGGAGGAAAGGATTCGCTTCATTGACAGTGTCTCAAATGGCTTTATTTACATGGTCAGTAGTGCAAGTGTGACTGGAGCTAAAAGTAATTTTGGGAATACCCAAGAAGATTATTTCAGACGCGTTGCCAACATGCAACTTAAAACACCTCAATTGGTAGGCTTTGGGATCAGTAACGCCGAAACCTACATGAAGGCCATCCGTTACAGTCAAGGAGCCATAATTGGATCTGCATTCATTCAATTTTTGGAGAAAAACACCATTACCGCTATTCCTGAATTTATAAAAACCATTCGTTAAATGGTTTTATAAAATTACTTTTTGAGAAAAATTTTTACAAATTAATAAATATTCAAACTAGAGAATATCGTTATATAACATCTCAAATAAGTTAAAAAATCTTGAGGTACTAGTTTATATGATTAACATACTCATTAAATGAATTAACTTAAAGATAAAATTATCCTTATTTGAAATTTTATAATCAATATTTTTAAAAGTGTTATACAGAACCTTTACTTTACTTTTTTTTGGAGTCAACTTAGTATTGGCTCAACGGAATATTCACGAACGTTGGGAAGTTCAATTAGACCAATACGTTGCTCCCACAGGAGAAATCAACTACCATGACTGGAAAAAAGAGGAACACTCCCTGTACTCATACATACAGGCCCTGCAAAATCATCCTCCTCAGCCCTATTGGTCAAAATCTAATCACAAGGCATATTGGATTAACGTATACAATGCTACCACTATAGCTCTTATACTAAAACACTATCCACTGCAGAGTATTAATGAGATAAATACCCCATGGAAAGCCAAGGTTTTCATTTGGGAAAAAAGACCATTAAGTTTAAAAGCAATTGAAGATATACTCAGACAGTTTAATGATCCACTAATCTTATTCGCCTTACATCGCGCAACAGTGTCTGGTCCACTACTTTCAAAAAAAGCATATAGAGGGAATACTTTGGAACATCAACTTCAAAGTGCCGCTACCATTTTTTTAAATGATCCTAACCAAAATCAATGCCAAGAAGATACACCCCGCTTGTCTCGGATTTTTCTTTGGTTCATTAAGGATTTTGGTTCCTTTGAAAAAAAATTGACCCTAATTCAAAAATACGGCTGCACAGGATTTAATAAAAAAACAAAACTTCAATACCTGCCCTTTGATTGGAGATTAAATGTTTGGCAACGATAGAAAATTCTTTCAAACTCCAAACTTACTTTTCTTAACAGCAAAATAAAAAGTATAAGTGGTGTCAAATAGAAGGCCACACTATCCCAAAAAAATTATGAAATAGATACCTGAAACCAATCAAATACTCTTTTGAACTTATTGATAATCTTGACTGCCATTACTAAACATTTAAAATTAAAAGGAAGTATATCATTAGTAAGATTTTAATAAAACTATGCGAAATATATAATGTCATAAATTTATGAGATTAGATTTAATAAAATTTAAGATAATGGCTCAAAGTGCCTATGAGATCATTTTAAGAAATTGTATTTCCTTTACGGTAAGATAGCGCCACCTGCCTCTGGGTAGGTCTTTTTTGGTCAATCCCGCCAATAGTACACGATCCATAGTCATTACCTTTAAGGAGCGTTGTTCAAGTATTTTTTTAAGTAAACCCGGAGATATATTTGAAGTCTGGATACCTATTTCATTTTTGGTTCGTCCTTTGATGTATGCTACTGATTTTATTTTATAAACTTTGTCACGTATTCGGATACCTTTGATCAGGGCATCGAGATCTGCAGTTTGAGCATTTTGTTCCAGTACCACCTGGTAAAGTATATTATATCGCGAATTTGAATCGGCTATTTTTTGGCGCAACTTATCATCATTGGTCAGCAAAAGCAAACCGGTCACCGTTCGTCCCATATCACCTATGGGGGAAACCTTTTCAGGATGTTTACTGCGGATAAGTTCCTGAACGGATTTGTTTATCTCCCCACCCTGAGTCGAAGCGATAAACCCTTTGGGTTTATTAAGTAAAAGGTAAACTGGAGGGTTTCTTTTAACAAATTGGTCGTCGTAATGCACTTGGTCACCTTTCTGAACCTTAAAGCCCATTTCTGTCACCACCTTGCCATTAATTTTAACCAAACCCATAGCAATGTACTGATCTGCCTCGCGCCGCGAACATATTCCTGCATTGGAGAGGAATTTGTTTAAACGAATTCCTTGAGTAGAGGAGGGTCTTGCTTTTTTGTCTGCTTTTTTAGAATTATTATGCACATCTATATTATTTAAATGAAGTATATACCTAATAATCCTAGAGTATATGGGCTTCTATCAAATTGTGGAGTCAAAGTTAAGTTATTTGTGTCTATCCCCCCCAGATCAATAGCTTATGATTACTTAAAAACAAACTCCAGTAGTTACAATTATTAATCAAACCCAAAGAACTTTAAATGAGTCTATAAATGAGTTAAAAAATAATAAATATAAAAAGGTAAAGATTCATATTGGAAGGTTTTAAAATGAAGGATAATGTGAAAAAAAGTAAAAACTACTAAATTTGATTTAATCAGATTTTGTATGCAAAACAATCTTCGAAAACTTGCTCTATCATGCAACATGCAGAAAATAAAAATTACAAAATAACAATGCCCTAAACGATACTAAAGCAGCTGTATTAAGAAAGAATAGAGCAATAGTTGACTTCTGAAATTAATACGGTGTTATAATTGAATTTTTGGTGTGATTGATAAAATTCTTTTTAACTTATAGAATGTTATCAAAGATTAGTCCAACAAGAGTGGTGCATGAAATGAATAAGATCAATGCAAAAAGTTTGGTGTCAATTAATACTGAATAAAAGTACCTAACCAGAGCCAATATATTGAACTAAAATATTTTGTAGCTACTAAAAGGAATATAAAGCCTTACAACGAAAAAAATAAAAGATTGTAAGTGAAAAATTGATGGAGCTTGAAATTTTTTTAATTAGTTTAGAGGTAATGAACCACCCTAGGTCTATGGCCATCTAGTGCCTTTAGGGCCGCCTCAAAGTCTTTGGTAAATCCTAACATATATCCGCCACCTCCTGAGCCACAAAGTTTTAAATAGTAAATATTGGTCTCCAGTCCCTTTTTCCACAGGCTGTGAAATTCAGCCGGAATCATCGGGCTAAAGTATTTCAAAACCAGGTTAGATAGGGATTTCATATCAACAAAAAAGGATTTGACGTTACCATTAAGGAAATTTTCTATGCAACGGTCGGTCATCTGAACAAATTCCTCTCGCATCATTTTACTGAAACCCTCATTTTCCATGTTTTCCATAAATAGGGAGACCATTTGCGCAGTTTCCGCACTGCAGCCACTATCGAGTAAAAATACCACCCCCTTACCTTGAGAGTTTTGTTGCGGTAATCTTGTGGTTTCGATTTTGTCCTTGGAGTGAATCATCAATGGCAAACTCAAATAACTGTTAAGTGGGTCCAAACCAGAGGACTGACCATGAAAAAAAGACTCCATGGTAGCAAATACCCTTTTGATTTCTGCTAATTTTTGGGGAGCAAGAGCTTCTTCCTTGGAGATTTTATGTACTGCATAACGGTCATAAATGGCAGCGACTAGGGCCCCACTACTTCCCACACCATAGCCCTGTGGAATGCTGCTATCGAAGTATAGTTTTCGATCCAAATCAGTTTCTAAGGCTTCCCAATTCAATAAAACCAAATCAGTGGGAATGCCCTTTAGATATTGAGTATAGTTATACAAATTTTTATGAGATGTGCGAGTAAAATCATTTTCCTCCTCGGGCAAATGGAGAGATCCCTTAAAAAAATTGTATGGGATGGACAGTCCCCTGCCGTCTTTGATGATACTATATTCACCAAAGAGTAAAATCTTTGCAAAAAAAAAGTGCCCTCTCATCAGTTTAAATTTGCGTTATTTAAAAAATGTGTAAATATTTAAATTTAATAAGGACATAATTTTTATTAATAATATTCCTATATCAAGGTTTAAGAGTACCAAGCTAAATTTTTTTGGCACCATTTCCCACTTGATCTTCAATATATTGACCTTTTTGACAATGGGTAGTCAGTTCTTTTTGTATGAAATCCATAATGGAAAGACGCTCTTGGAGGGGGTAGAGTAAATGAACATTCGCTCCAGCATCGAGACTAAAACAGATGGGTAATTTGGTTTGTTTCCTAAAGTCCTGTATTTTTTGTATTATGGCTAGGGTATTGGGTTGCATAAGTACAAAACGGGGATTAGAGGTCATCATCATGGCATGAAGGCACAGGGCTTCCGCTTCTGTGAGATCAATAAAACGCTCCACATCTCCCTTGGTGAGTGCGGTTTTGAATTCCCCGAGATGGATATGTGCTTGTTCAAAGCGTTGAATCGCAAAGGGGTGGCCCTTCATGAGTCCATGGCCTGATGTACTGCTAACCTTCTTTTGTCCTTTATCCACAATCAGAACAGTATCTTGGTAATCGTGGAAAATAGTGTGCCAGTCAACTGAAGGTGCAATGGCATAATGGTCGTTACTTTTTGAAAAAGCTTCACTTTGGCCCCAAACCATCAGTGGGCCCTTAATACTTCTTGCTGCACTACCCGATCCCAATCGTGCTAAAAAGGAGCCTTTATTCAAAAAAGCCTCATCATTCCAATCGTTGTGAAACTGTTTTTCAAAATCTACTATGCAAAGTGCCAAGGCTGCCATAGCAGAGGCAGAAGAAGCAATACCACTGCTATGAGGAAAGGAGTTTTGGCTCGATATATACAGGTGATGGTTTTGCAAAGCGGGGAAGTAGGGGATAATACGATCCAAAAACTGCTGAATCTTGGGGTGGAATTCAGGTTGTTTTTTTTGATCAAACAAAAAATCAAAAGCCTCTTGACCATTTTCTCGTGGAGAAAAACTTACTTCAGTGGTAGTAAAGCATTTGGAGAGGCTAAAACTGATAGAAGGGTTTTTAGGTAATTGCTGTCCGTATTTACCCCAATATTTAACCAAAGCTATATTACTGGGTGCCTCCCATTTGGTTTGATAACAGCCCTCTACTGGAACGTCAAAAACAAATGAATTTATACTCATAAATTACAAAGATACTTGATGACCGGGATGGAAAAAAAAATATGGCCGTTTAAAATGTTTAGTTTTGAAAATGAGAAGAAAATTAATATATCCAATAACCATTTGTGTAATAATCTGCTTTATAGTTGGTTTCATTGGGGGTCAGATCACCCAAATATCAGTCAATACTTGGTACCCGACTTTAAAAAAACCTTTTTTTACTCCTCCGAGTTGGCTTTTTGCGCCTGTTTGGACACTGCTATACTTACTTATGGGAATTGCATTGGGAAGGGTATGGTATTATGGTATCAAACAAAGCCATGTCAAAAAAGCGGTATACCTCTTTGGATTCCAACTCTTGTTCAATGGACTTTGGTCTTTGGTTTTCTTCGGGTTGAAAAATCCTATTGGAGGATTGGTGGTGATAGTGGCTTTGTTTTTTTTGATCATAAGAACCGTCCAACAGTTCAAAACCATTGAGCTATTTGCCTCGCGCTTACTCTACCCTTATTTAATTTGGATATGTTTTGCTTCTTTATTGAATGGAGGGATTGTTTTTCTTAATTATTTGTAAATCAAACAAACCAAATCTTAAATCATATACTATCCAAATCTCCCTTGGTGAATACTGATGTTAGTCTTATCTTTTTGGTTTTTTAAAAGGTGGATGTTTTTTGTTATTCTTACCACTTATTTTTTCTCTTAACATAAAGTAAATATGAAATCAATGATCGTGGTAAAAATGAATTAAATTGTTTTTAGAATTTTAGCAAAAGTCAAACTCTTTTCTATAATTTGCTGCGAGTGGGCCTCAGATGAATATAAACTCAAAAGTGTATTAAAATTGGTGCATTATTGCTACTTTTTAATAGACTGAGCATTAATATGTTCACCATGGCTAACTTATAATTAATAAATATTCGACACAAAATGGCTAAAGCTAAGTGAAACTTGGATTAATTTGGCAATGCAAGCTTCTTGATGAGATTGATTTTAAGGGGCTGAGTTAAATTTTAAAGAGTAGAAAATAATTACTTCAGGTTTTACTAATCAATCCATTTAAAGTAGAGGATCATTTAAAGTGAATTTTAAGCATGGTAAAAAATTAAAAGAAGAATTTTCAATTACCAAACTAAGGTCATAATGGAAATGTTAAATTTACTCGGGTGCTAATTCAACTTTTAGCCCTTCTAGTTTTTTTTCTATAGAAATCTGACAGCACAAACGGCTATTTTCTTGAACATGGAAAGCTTCGGATAACATTGCCTCCTCATCAGGGCTTTTCTTACCAAGGGAGTGATCGCTTAATATATAACACTGGCAGGAAGCACACATGGCCATTCCACCACAGATACCCTCAACAGGCAATTCATAAGCTTTACAGACTTCCATTAAGTTCATGGCAATATCGGTAGGAGCCTGAAGTTGGTGAGATTCACCAGTTCTGTCGATTACGGTAATTTTAATATCCATTTATTTGATGGTTTTGATAGTTGATTTTTCAGCTTTTTTTCGGCTACCATCAAATCCGGTAATCCCACTCACAGTGGTATATTTGAGTATGTTCCTCTTTTCAGGATGTATTCGTTTAAAAGCACTTTGACACATCAAAGTTGCTTCGTGAAAGCCACAAAGAATGAGTTTGAGTTTACCAGGATAGGTATTAATATCACCAATCGCATAAATTCCAGGAACATTAGTTTGGTAATCTAAAGCGTTATTTACTTTGATCGCATTTTTTTCGATTTCCAAACCCCAATCGGATATAGGTCCGAGTTTTGGGGTGAGTCCAAAAAGAGGAATAAAATAATCTATCGAATTTACAACGGAGGTTCCCCGATGACTTACAGTTACAGAGGTTAAATGATTGTCACCATTTAAAGCAGTTACCTCTGCCTGGGTAATGAGTTGTATTTTGTTTTCGTTTTTAAGGACTTGTACTTTTTCTACGGAGTCAAGTGATCCCCTAAATTCGTCACGGCGGTGCACCAAAGTAACACTTTTAGCAACTTCGGTCAATACAATAGTCCAATCTAAAGCCGAGTCGCCACCCCCGGCAATCAGAACATTTTTATTGCGATATTTTTCGGGCTCTCGGATAATATAATCCACCCCCTTGTCCTCCCATAGTACCAAATTTTCCAGATCAGGTTTTCTGGGTTCGAAGGCACCCAATCCTCCAGCAATAGCAACTACCGGTGCATGATGTTTAGTTCCATTATCAGTAGTAACTACAAAGCTACCGTCAGCTTGTTTCTGAATTTCCCTTGCAGTTTCACCTAAGGTAAAACCGGGTTGAAAAGGTTGAATTTGCTCCATCAAACGATCTACCAAATCCCCTGCCATAATTTCAGGCTGAGAGGGGATGTCATAAATGGGCTTTTTGGGATAGATCTCTGCACACTGCCCCCCTGGTTGGGGCAAAGAGTCAATCAAGTGGCATTTTAACTTAAGTAATCCTGCTTCAAATACTGCAAACAAACCGGTAGGCCCAGCTCCAATGATTATGATATCCGTTTTTATCATTGATTATGTAGGATCTACACTGACAACTTCCTCGATCTGAGGGGCGTATTTTTTAATGGTCATCTCTACACCCGACTTTAGGGTCATTTGATTAACGGTACAAGAAACACACGCTCCGTGAAGTTGTACCTTAACCTTTCTATCATTTTCGATGGAAACCAATGAAATGTCTCCGCCGTCTGAAGCTAAAAAAGGACGAATCTCTTCCAGTGCAACCAGTACTTTTTTTTCTATTTGTTTTGAATCCATTTGTTTTATTTTACTGCGGCACAGCCTACCATATTAGTGATGGTCACTGCCTTTGTTGGAGGTAAAGTGGTATTTCTTTTTAATAATTGGGTCACCATATTTTGAGTGACTTCGGTGATGGACTGCTGAATAGGGGTCTCTTGCTGTAATGCTGCAGGTCTACCCAGGTCTGCAGCTTCCCTAATACTCTGCACCAAAGGCAAAGCTCCCAAAAAAGGTACGTCATGATCTGCTGCCAAATTTTCTGCTCCTTGTCGCCCAAAAATGTAGTATTTATTATAGGGCAATTCTTTGGGGGTAAAATAGGCCATATTCTCGATAATACCCAAAACCGGAACATTTATGCTTTCTTGATTAAACATGGCAATTCCCTTTTTGGCATCTGCAAGTGCTACATTCTGCGGTGTACTGACCACCACTGCACCATTAAGAGGGAGGGACTGAACAATACTGAGGTGAATGTCTCCAGTTCCAGGAGGCAAGTCTATGAGTAAAAAGTCTAACTCCCCCCAAGCAGCATCAAAAATCATCTGATTCAAAGCTTTAGCAGCCATTGGACCACGCCAAACGACAGCTTGATTGGCTTGGGTAAAAAATCCGATAGATAAAACCTTAACGCCATAGTTTTCTATGGGTGCCATCTTGGACTTCCCATCTACATTGACAGATAAGGGTCTTTTGCCTTCCATATCGAACATAGTGGGCATGGAGGGACCATATATATCGGCATCTAAAACCCCAACACTACAACCCATTTTAGCAAGGGTTACTGCTAGATTAGCTGTTACAGTAGATTTTCCAACTCCGCCTTTGCCCGAGGAAATCGCTATAATAGAGTCAATACCGGAGATGGGCTTTCCCTTGATGGATTTAACATGAGTTGGTTTTTCTACTTTAATATTGATTTTTATCTTAGCTTTAGAATAAACCTTCTGGTGGATTACTTCCAATATACTGACCTCTAACTTTTTTCGGGCTTGTAAGCTGGGATTAAACAAACGGATATCTATGTCAATTTCATCCCCAAAGACCATAATATTAGTGACAGCTTTGCTATCAATTAGGTTTTCACCTGTTCCGGGTGCGGTGATCGTTTCTAGAGCTTTTATTACCTCTTCCTTGTTCAATTTCATCTCTAGCTAAATTTTTTTTTATACAAATATAATCTAATCTGTTTGGAAACAAAAGTGTTAGATATATAAGGGGGGAAGAGATAAGTTTGGATCCCAAAAGAAATCTTTAAAATCTACAATTTGGTCATTTTTTATATTGATTCCCTCGCTCTCAAGGAGTTGTTGCATTAATTTGCATCCTGGAAAATGGTGTTTTCCAGTCAAAAGACCATTGCGATTGACTACACGATGGGCAGGTACGTCAAGGTGATTGTGGGAAACATTCATTGCATAGCCAACCATCCTGGCACTCTGGGGGTGGCCCAAATAACGAGCAATAGCCCCGTAGGAGGTGACCCTACCCACAGGGATTTTTTGGACAACCTGATAAACCTGATCAAAAAATTGAGACATTAGTTGAACTGAAATTGAAGGTAGGTTATGGGTTTGTTTTGATCTAAAAATATTTTTTCATAGAAGGTTTGAACTGCTAAAGCGGCACTTGGAGCATGTGGGTTGTTATATATGTCGTGATGAGCATATAAAAGTTGGTAGTTCGGATTACTCATCAGTCCAAGCGTGTAGCCGTATAGGAACTCACTGTCAGTTTTAAGATGAACACAGCCTTGAATATGCAATATATGTTGATATAGACTTAGAAAATCGGGATGTATCAATCGGTGTTTGGATCTTTTAAACTTGATCTGAGGATCTGGAAAGGTTATCCATATTTCTGCAACCTCATTAGCAGCAAAAAGTTTATCAATCAATTCTATCTGTGAGCGAACAAATACGACATTTTCGCAATTTTTTTCTAAAGCAGTCTTGGCACCCCTCCATAACCGGGCCCCTTTGATGTCAATCCCAATAAAGTTTTTGTAGGGGTTTTGGGTCGCCAAATGTAGTGTATATTCTCCCTTTCCACAACCCAACTCCAATATGATTGAGCGGTCATTTTTAAAATATTTTTTTTTCCAGTGTCCTTTAAATTCAAAAATATCCTTTTCAAGAATTTCACGCTCAGGCTGAATGACGTTTTTAAAGATTTCATTTTCCCTGAAGCGTTTTAGTTTGTTTTTAGTTCCCATTTTATAATTTCAAAAAGCAAAGTTAGCCAATGGAAAATTAATCCTGAATAGAATTTATCTCTACAGAGGCTCGTTGCAGTGTAAAAGAAAATTCGGATCCTACTTTCGGGGTGCTTTCTACCAAAAGCTTTTCCTGATGGGCTTCAATAATATGCTTTACGATGGCCAAGCCCAATCCGGAACCTCCAGCTTTTCTATTCCCAGATTTATCTACCCTGTAAAAACGCTCGAAAAGTCTGGGCAGGTGTTCCTCGGCAACCCCTTCACCGTTGTCAGAGATCCTAACCAATATTTTTTGTTCATTGATTTCTTCCAAGCTTACCTCTGTTTTTCCATTTTTTACACCATACTTGAGTGAATTAACGATCAAATTGGTGAGCACTTGCTGAATCCTTTCCTCATCGGCAAAAACCTGAAAAGACTTCTGATACTCTCTATCAAAACCTATAGAAATTTTATTTTTTATTGCTTGCATTTCAAGAAGATCAAAAACATTCTCAATCAGTTGTTTGATGTCGAAATTACTCCTATCAATAGTTTTGATTCCTGATTCAAATTGGGTGATCAAATCCAAATCTTTAACTATATAGATCAGTCTCTCAACCCCCTTTGCAGTTCTTTTGAGGTACTTTTCCCTCACGTTTTTATTTTTTATGGCCCCCTCCAATAATGTTAGAACATAACCCTGAATGGTGAAAATAGGAGTTTTTAATTCATGAGAAATATTACCGATGAATTCTTTGCGGTAGTTTTCTTTTTCTTTCAGAGATTCTATTTCCAATTTTTGGTCATCCGCAAACTTTCGCAAACTCTGTCGAAGCACTTCCATATCGGATTGTATAATTTGCTGGCTCATTGATACCCCAGATGGAGAAAGATCCTTGTATATATTCTTAATTTTATTTTGAATGAATCTTTCTATTCTGTAATGGATCAGAAAAACAGAAAAAATGAAGAAAAAGAAAAAAAGGAAGATCATTAAAATGCGACTCTTATAACTGAATTGCAAGTCGAGTAGGTAAAATAAAAGTGAAAGAAGTACGACCAACATTATAACTAAAATGGCCGAAAGCCTTAACGCTAACCTAAAATTCTTTATCCCAAGCACAATAATTATTTAGTAGGGTTAACAAATTTGTAACCCACCCCTTTAATAGTCTTAAAGTATTTATCACCAACTTTTTCTCTGAGTTTTCTGATGTGTACGTCAATTGTTCTATCACCTACTACTACTTCACTTCCCCAGACTACTTGCATGATTTTTTCTCTTTTAACCACCTTATCCGATTTGGATACCAAAAGGTAGAGGAGTTCAAATTCTTTTCTGGGCAAGGAAAAGGTCTTACCTTTATGAATAACCTCGTATTGCTCTTTATCAATGATTAGTTTTCCTACTTTGATTTTGTCCTGGTTTTCTTCCTCTTTTTTAAGGCGTCTAAGCAAAGATTTTACTTTGGAAACAATGATCTTGGGTTTGATGGGCTTGGTTACATAGTCATCGGCACCAGCATCAAAGCCAGCCATGAAGGAATAATCCTCCCCTCTCGCAGTGAGGAACATAATAATAGTATCATTGAAATTACCATCTTTACGAAAATGTTCACAAGCTTCAATACCATCCATTTCAGGCATCATCACATCCATTATAATCAGATTAGGGAGGGTTTTATTCGCCTTTTTAATGGCTTCTTTTCCATTGGAAGCAGTTTTTACTTTGTAACCCTCTTGTAACAAATTGTATTTAATGATCTCAATAACATCGGGTTCATCATCAACCAACAATATATTGATATCCTTTTTTTTCATGCTTTTTATTATTTCACTAATATAAAAATTAATATCATTGATGAATTAAAAATCACAATGCAAAGTCCTAACTATACTGATGGTAATTTATTTTAGTAAATTTGTTTCTTAATTAATTAAAAAATAAGTATTTGCGAACTGCACTGCTCTTGATTACGTTAATATCTATGCAATTTGTAACTGCACAAAGCAATGTAAAAGAGATTTTTTTCAATGATCATCCCACCGACAAATTAACTTTTCAATTATATCCTAATCCCTTTTCCGGAGGTAAACTTCATATTATTTCCAATTCTAAAGAGATCAAGAATATCATTATCCTAAATATTTTAGGAGAAGTAGTTTTTAAAACATCTACTTTCGGGAATTATGTAATGCCCAACAACCTTAAAACTGGTATTTATATTGTAAAAATCAAACAAGGACCCCAACAAGGACTTACTCGTCTGGTCGTTCCTTGACCCAGTTAATAAATGACAACGGATCATTTGGAAAATTTTTGGGAAATCGACAGTAATGATGCCTTTGATGTATTGGCTCTAAAGACTTTTTCTTTTCAGTATAAAAACAATAAGGTTTACCGATCTTTTTGTGATCTTATAAATTGTCATCCTACCGAAGTTAAATATGTAAAAGACATTCCCCACCTGCCCATTTCTTTTTTCAAAACAAAAAGAGTTTGTTGTTTTGAAGATGATGATCTGCAATTTTTTAGTTCCAGCAGCACTTCCAAAATAGACCCCTCTAAGCATTATTATCGAAACACAAGGGATTATCAAATGAGTTTTAGAAAGGGGTTTGAATATTTTTTCGGAGACATCAAAGATTATGCAGTTCTAGCTTTATTACCTTCCTACATGGAAAGAGAGGGTTCTTCACTAATTTATATGGCTGATGATATGATCCGCAATAGCCATAAGATGGAAAGCGGATTTTACCTCAACCAGTTGGATGTGCTAAAAGAACACATCAACCAGTTGGAAGAAAAAAGTCAAAAAACTTTGTTATTGGGGGTATCCTTTGCCTTAATGGATTTGGTCGAAAGGTATTCCTTTAGACTTCATCACACATGTGTCATGGAAACCGGAGGAATGAAAGGCAGGAGGAGGGAATTGACCAGGGAAGAATTACATGACCGTTTGAGAAGAGGGTTTGGAGTAAACAAAATTTACTCTGAGTATGGTATGACTGAATTACTTTCACAAGCCTATTCTAAATCTAAAGGAATTTTTGAATGTCCCCCTTGGATGCGTGTTTATGCAAGAGAACATCAAGATCCTCTTACCCGATTGCCTTGGGGACAAACCGGTGGGCTGAACATCATCGACCTAGCCAACCGTGATAGCTGTGCTTTTATAGCTACTGAGGACTTGGGTAAGGTGTATTCTGATTCACACTTTGAGGTATTGGGGCGTATGGATGACTCAGAAATAAGAGGTTGTAATTTGATGGTAATTTAACCAACAACTTTTACAATAAAGTAATTTTTCTTTCCCCGTTGCAGTAAAATGTATTGATCATCGATCAAATCTACCGAACCAATAACTAAACTTTCGTCAACTTTCGTTTTATTAACCGAAATGGAATTTTCATGAAGTGCCCTGCGGGCCTCCCCATTAGATTTAAGAAAAGAAGTTTTAGATGATAACAAGGCTATAATATTTATGCCTTGGTCAAGATCAAAACGTGAAATCATGGCCTGAGGAACACCTTCAAAAACCTCCAAAAAGGTTTGACTATCAAGGTTTTTTAAATCTAAAGAGGTAGATCGCCCAAAAAGGATTTGACTGGCCTGAATGGCTTTTTGTAAATCTTCTTCGGAATGAACCATACTGGTAACTTTCTCTGCAATGGTTTTTTGCAATAACCTCAAGTGGGGGCTCTGTTGATGTTGTTGGATCAAACCATCAATGGTCGGCTTATCCATTAACGTAAATATTTTGATGTAATTTTTGGCATCATCATCTGAGGTGTTCAACCAATACTGATAAAACTTGTAAGGAGAAGTTCGGGTCTTATCCAGCCAAACATTCCCTCCTTCAGTTTTTCCAAATTTTGTCCCATCAGCTTTGGTGATCAATGGGCAAGTAATAGCATAGGCTTTGCCTCCCAACTTACGTCGAATCAATTCTGTTCCGGTAGTAATATTTCCCCATTGATCACTTCCTCCCATTTGGAGTTTGCAGTTCATATTTTGATAAAGGTATAAGAAATCATATCCTTGGAGCAATTGATAGGTGAATTCGGTAAAAGACATTCCCACCTTTGAAGTGCTATCTAATCGTTTTTTAACAGAGTCCTTTGCCATCATGTAGTTAACGGTGAGGTGCTTCCCGATTTCACGAGAAAAGTCGATCAGAGTATAGTCCTTGATCCAATCAAAGTTGTTGACCAACTTGGCTGCTATTGGATTTTCTGGATCAAAATCAAGGAAATTTTGCAATTGTTTTCTAATACCATCGACATTTTTCTGTAATGCCTCAGCATCCAAAAGGTTTCTTTCGTCAGACTTTCCTGAAGGATCGCCAATCATGCCAGTTGCACCACCCACCAGAGCAATGGGTTGATGGCCAGCTCTTTGAAAGTGAATCAAAATCATGATCTGCACTAGGCTACCAATGTGAAGGGAGTCAGCTGTGGGATCAAAACCGATATAGCCCACTGTTTTGTGGTGATTTAAGTGATCCTCCGTGTCTGGCATGATGTCTTGTAACATCCCCCTCCAACGAAGTTCATTTACAAAATTTATCTGCATGGCTCTGATTTGGTAGCAAAGATAGATTTATGCCTTAAAACAAAAAATTATTCTTAAAAAAGCATTAGTTTTATTTTATGATATTGGTGACTGGAGCTACTGGATTTATTGGTTCTAACATGATGTGTCATTTGGCTGAAAAAGATATTTTTCCCGTGGCAATGTATAGACATGAGTCAAACAAAAAGAGGGTTTGGAAACTATTTCAATTTAAGTTTATAGATGCCAAAGAACGCTATGACAAGATCACGTGGAGAAAAGGGGATTTTAGGGATTTTCCCAGCTTAGACTCAGTTTTTGAGGGAATCAGCCATGTTTATCATTGTGCAGGCTATATTTCGTTGGCCCAAAGGGATGTCAAAAAACTACTTGAGATCAATGAAAAAGGTTCTGCCTACTTGGTTGATCTTTGCTTGTCTCATTCGATTAAAAAATTGATATACATAAGCTCTATTTCAGCTTTAGGAAACGACCCTTCTGCTTCAATCATAGACGAAAATACCCCTTGGGATAAAAATACTGACAAAACCCCATATGCTTATTCCAAATACGGAGGAGAAATGGAAGTTTGGCGAGGAATGGAAGAAGGGCTAAATGCAGTTATTATCAACCCAGCTATAGTTCTGGGAAAAGGCAGCCCGATTGAAATTATTCTACAGCGCTTCAAAAAAGGTATGAGATGGTACACCCCTGGAAACATAGCATTCGTAAATATCCAAGATGTAATAATGGTTATGGATGAACTTATGCACTCGAATATAAAAGGTGAACGATTTATTTTAGTAGCTGAGAATTGGACTGGAAAAGCAGTAGCACAAAACATACTAAAAGCTGGAAATTACAATCTAAATGTAATTTCGATCCCCAAAGGTTTTTTTTATTTCTTTTGGGCTGTGGAATACTTGATTGAATTTTTGGGTATAAGAAAACGATTTTTGACTAGCGCCACGATTAAAGGGCAATATCAACAAAAAACAATTAATGGAGAAAAAATAAAATCATTTATAAGTTTTGGGTATTCTCCAATTTCAAAACTAATCTAAAAAAGACTGTAATAATCTTCTTATCAAGTAAACTATTATTCCTCTTTGCGTATTCTTACCTGAATACTGTCATTTAACTTTTTGAGTTGGGTTTGAACCAATTTGAAAATAGGAAGGTATTTTTTTGGATTTTTGGCATAGTAGGATTGACTGGAAGCTAACTGTGAACTGTCTATTCCGTACTTACAATATAGGTATTGAGGCACCAAAAGCTGCTTTTTATCTTTAATAAAGGAATTATTTCGCTTAATATTTTTCATTAAGATAATATCTGATAAAATATGACTCATTTGCTGAGGTGGTATCAAATCATCCGGAGGTCTATTTTGTTCTGACTCAGTACAAGAAAAAGTAACTAAAGACAACAGGAAAAATAATTTTTTTGTGTTCATCGATCATACGTTAAGTTTTTACCCAAGTAACCCTCGATAATTCTACCTTCATCATAAACCAAATTTCCATTGACAAAAGTTTTGGTGATGGTTGCTTCAAAAGTGGTTCCCTCAAAAGGCGACCATCCACATTTATAAAGCAAGTCTTCTTTGAAAACTGTAAATTTTTTGTTTAGGTCAACTAAAACCAAATCAGCAAAATAACCCTCGCGGAGAAAACCACGATTTTGAATTTTAAACAATATAGCAGGGTTGTGACAAGCCTTTTCGACAAGCTTTTCCAAAGAAGTTTTGCCCTGTTTTACTGCAGTCAAAAGTGCTGGATAAGCGTGCTGTACCAATGGGCCTCCAGAGGGTGCTTTGGTGTATGGATTTTGCTTTTCTTTTAAGGTATGTGGGGCATGATCAGTAGCCAATACGTCAATTTTATCTTCATTGAGGGCTTTCCAGAGGGCTTCGCGATCACTAGCTTTTTTGACAGCTGGATTCCATTTAATCAAGGTTCCTTTGTCAGCATAATCCTCCTCAGAAAACCAAAGATGGTGAATACAAACCTCAGAAGTAATTTTCTTTTCTGACAATTGCTTTTCGTTGGAAAACAACTCAGTTTCTATCGCTGTAGACAAATGAAAAACATGCAATTTGGCCCCAGTGGCTTTGGCCATACTAATGGCTTTGGATGAGGAACGATAACAAGCCTCTTGACTTCTTATAACATGATGCTTTTCTATTGGAATATCATCTCCAAATTGGGCAATATATCTAGCTAAGTTTTCTTTTATTGTATTTTCATCCTCACAATGAACAGCTATGGGCAAATCGGTACTGGAGAAAATTTTCTCCAATACCTTATCATCATCTACCAGCATATTACCTGTAGACGACCCAAGAAATAATTTCAGTCCTGCCGCTTTGGTGGTGTCGAAAGACTTTATTTCTTCAATATTATTATTTGTTCCTCCAAAGAGAAACCCATAGTTGGCGATGGAGTCTTTAGCCGCCCTCATCAATTTTTCTTCCAAATTTTTTTGAGTAGTGGTTTGAGGTTGAGTGTTGGGCATCTCAATAAATGAGGTAATACCTCCTGCTACCGCTGCCCTAGATTCGGAAGCAATTGTAGCCTTGTGTGTTAAGCCCGGCTCCCTAAAATGTACTTGGTCGTCAATCCAGCCTGGCAATAAATGAAGACCCGATGCATCAATGAGTTCTTCACCCCCTTCTGGTTTTATGTGGTTGGCAACTCTAACAATCATCTCACCACGAATTAAAAGATCTTTTTGGGAAACCTCTCCCTCATTGACCAATTTTGCATTTTGAATCAGTATTTCCCTCACCAAATTTGGTTTAATATACTTTTGATCCTCAAAATTAACACTGCGGACAGTGCTTCCCAAATTATTTCTCCATTCATTTTAGAAACCCCCAGTTCTCTATTGGTAAAAACTATAGGGTGTTCTTTATATTTGAGTCCTTTATTCCAAATCTTAAATTTCATTTCGATTTGAAAGGCGTAGCCTACAAATTTTATTTTATTAAAATCTAACTGCTCTAAAACTTCTCTGGTATAGCCAACAAATCCAGCGGTAGGATCTTTTATGGGCATAAAAGTGGTCCACCTGACATATAAAGAGGCCAAGTAGGACAATAAAATCCTGCTTAGAGGCCAATTGACGACATTGATGCCATTTATATAACGTGAACCTATTACCATGGAATACTCAGACTTTAGGTAATCTAACATCGTGGGTAATTCATTGGGGTGGTGAGACAAATCGGCATCCATCTCAAAAACAAATTCATATTTTTTTTCCAATGCCCACTTAAAGCCGTGAATGTAAGCTTTTCCTAAACCGTCTTTTCGTTCTCGTTGCTCCAAATAAAGTCGATTGGGATGAGTTTTAATCAAATCAAAAACTAAGTCAGCAGTTCCGTCTGGAGAAGAATCGTCAACAACCAAAATGTCAAAAGCTTTATGCTTTAGAGTCATTTGAACGATCTTTTTTATGTTTTCAACCTCGTTGTAGGTAGGAATGATTACCAATGCTTTATCCATAGTGACGGGGTTTGAAATACTAAAGTTAAAAAAATATAGAGTCAAAATACTTCCTTATTTTTATTTAATGTTTCAATGGACTGAAAGATTTCAACACCAACAAGACTGGATCACCGTAATGATCATTTTAGTTTTTATGATATGTGTTCATCTTTACAGAAATAACAAACATCAGTTTAAACTTCTAATTTCTTTTTGGAAAATCAAAAGCTACTTTAATATTTATGACAAGGAAAAGTTTACCAACCCTTTGAATAAATTCAATTTAATTCTAACATTAATTTCATTAATCACTTTTTCAATTTTATTATATTTTTTTTACTGCAAGGTTTTAGTCTCCATGTATGGAGAAATTTCATTTTTCACTTTTTCCTCTATGCTGTCCTCACTAATTATATTTCGTTATTGGATACTTAAACTTATTTTTCAATATTCAAGTCAATTGAAACTCTATCATCATACGATTTTCAGAAGTATAAGTTTTTACGGGTCGATCAGTTTATACACTCTTTTAATTATATCTTTCTACTATTATAATTTTTATGATAATAATGACCTACTTTTTATTATAATGACATTAGTCATTTGTTTGATATACTTGTCTCACCTAACCATTTACTTAGGAATCATTCAAAGTAATCCAAACAGTTTAGTTTATTTAATTTTGTATCTTTGTGCTTTCAAAATAGCGCCCTGGCTTTGGCTCTATAAATCAATTTATTAGACAAAAGCAAAAATAGAAGAAATATGAAAGTGAAGACTATTTTGGTTTCCCAGCCCGAACCTGCGAGTGATAAATCTCCTTACTCAAGATTACAAGAAAAACACAAACTCAAAATTGATTTTCGACCGTTTATTCATGTTGAGGGACTGTCAGCAAAGGAAGTTAGAATGCAGAAAATAAATTTTTCTGACTTTGATAATATCATATTAACTAGTAGAAACGCTGTGGACCATTTCTTTAGAATTACGGAAGAGATGCGATATAAAGTTCCGGATTCTACAAAATATTTTTGTCAATCCGAAGCTGTTGCATTCTACCTACAGAAGTATGTAGTTTACAGGAAGCGTAAGATTTATGTAGGGGAAAAAAGTATCAATGATTTGGAGGCTGTTTTTAAAAAATTTGAAAAAGAAAAATTTTTACTTCCCAGCTCTGATGTGCTTAAGCCAAGCATACCAGATTGTCTTAATAATATGGGTATAGACTGGACAAGGGCACCATTATACAAAACGGTTGTAAGCGATCTTTCCGATTTGAGAGATGTGTACTACGATGTTTTGGTTTTCTTTAGCCCTTCTGGGATTGAGTCACTATTCAAAAATTTTCCTGATTTTGAACAAAACAATACTAGAATAGCGGCATACGGCAATGCAACTGTGCTTGCTGCTGATAAAGCAAAATTGAGAATCGACATCAAAGCTCCGACTCCAGATTCTCCTTCAATGACTATGGCCATAGAAAAATATATCAGCAATAACGGTAAGTAATTAATTAGTTTCTATTGCGATTTTTCTTTAAAGGCTTTCGATATGAATATAACCCATCCCAATATCAGTAAACTCCCTCCAACGGGAGTAACTGGACCTAACCATGAAAAATCATAGGGGGTCAAATTTCCAAAACAGAGTATGAAGATGCTGAAGGAAAAAAGGATAACACCCCAAAAAAACAATTTAAAAATTAAATTATTCCTTGCATTTGGAATTTGAGAAAAAATCATTAAAGCCAGACCATGATACATCATGTATCGAATACCGGTCTCAAAGGATTGTAAAACTTCTGTCGAAAAGTAAGCCTTAAGACTATGACTCGCAAAAGCACCCAAGACCACTGATATCAAGGCAAAGCTACCCCCCACTATAATATATTTTCTCACTAAGTGAATGTAATATTTAAAACATTAATCTCCATTGATTAATTCATTAATTTTATTAACATAAATAGTGTTTTTAATTTAACTATTGAAGGTAAAAAATTAAAATTTTGAAGACAAAAAACGAGATAGTACTTATAGACGGCCTAGACAAGATCATTCTAAGAGCCCTTATGAAAGATGCGAGAAAGTCGATCAATGAAATTGCGAAAACCGCTGCTATATCTGGAACAGCTGTTCACCAACGGCTAAAAAAATTGGAAAGTTCTGGACTCATATCGGGATCTCACGTTTTATTGAATCCCAAAATCTTAGGCTATAAAACCATGGCTTTTATTGGTATTTACTTGGACAAAGCTATGAGAAATCCTGAAGCGGTGAAACAACTAGAGAAAATCCCTGAAGTGATAGAGTGTCATTACACTACCGGTAATTGGAGTGTTTTAATCAAAATACTTTGTGAGGATAACGAACATTTGATGACATTGTTAAATAACAAAATTCAAACCATAGATGGAGTATCAAGGACGGAAACTTTCATTTCGCTCAACCAACAGATCAAAAGACAAATTAAGTTATAAAGTATACTTTTAATTGTTATTACGATGGATCAAGGCAAAAATAATGATAAACAACTGCAAAATACCCGAAATTAAATTAGCAGTAATTACAGAAATGCTGTTAATCAAAACTCCATAGCAGAACCAAAAACAAATCCCTACAAACATAATTACATACATGGTAATGGAAACGCCTTTGGCTGTACGTTTTTTAGATATTTTAATTACCTGAGGGACAAAAGCAATCGTTGTAAAAGCTGCAGCGATCAGACCAATAATCTCAATTTGAAAGTCACTCATTAGATAACAATATTTATGATTTTTCCAGGAACCACAATTATTTTTTTGGGTCTAGATCCCTGAATTTGGTCAAGTGTACGTTGTTCTTTCATAACTGCTTGCTTAATTTCTTCCACACCCATCTCTAAAGAAAGTTTGATCTTAAAGCGCATTTTTCCATTAAAAGAAACCGGGTATTCCTTAGTTGTTTCCTCCACCTTCGAGGGATCGAAAACAGGAAATGGCTCAAATTCAATACTTTTTGGGTGTCCCAATTGTTGCCACAGTTCCTCACAAAAATGAGGTGCGAATGGGGAAAGCAAAATTAAAATAGGCTCCAAAACCGTCTTATTTGAACATTTTAAAGTAGTTAATTCATTGATGCAAATCATAAAAGTACTAACACAAGTATTAAAAGATAAACGCTCAATATCATCGGTTATTTTTTTGATAGTTTGGTGCAGTACTTTCATGCTTTCGGCACTGGGTGAATCCTCTGTAACTAAACAGTGATCATTTTGATAAAATAACCTCCAGAATTTTTTGAGGAAATTATGCACACCTGATATTCCCGCGGTATTCCAGGGTTTATCTTGCTCTATGGGACCCAAAAACATCTCATACATACGAAGAGTGTCAGCACCATATTTATCGCAAATTTCATCAGGGTTGATCACATTGTATTTTGATTTGGACATTTTTTCAACCTCCCTTCCAACGATATATTTTCCATTTTCAAGAATAAATTCTGCTTGCTGAAAGTCTTTTTGCCAAATTTTAACCGCCTCCAAATCCAACTCATCTTGGCTATTAATAAGACCCACTTCAACATGAATGGGCTCAACTTCGTATTTCCCAATTAAGCCTTTAGATAAAAAAGTAAGGGTTCCTTTTTTTCGATATATAAAAGCAGAATTTCCTAAAATCATTCCCTGATTGACCAATTTTTTCGCGTATTCTTTAGAATTTGTGTAACCTAGATCAAAGAGAACTTTTTGCCAAAATCTTGAATACAATAGATGTCCTGTAGCATGTTCACTTCCGCCCATATACAAATCTACCTCTTTCCAATACTCCATAGCATCATCCGAAAGCCACTGCATTTGATTTTGGGAATCCATATAACGGTTAAAATACCAAGAGCTTCCTGCCCACCCTGGCATGGTATTCAGCTCCAAAGGAAAAACAGATCGATAGTCAATACGGTCAATGGAGACAACCTCTTCATTGATTTCATCCCAGGCCCATTCCTTGGCATTCCCTAATGGAGGTTTTCCATCTTCGGTAGGGATATATTTTTCCACTTCGGGCAGTTTAAGGGGTAGGTATTGCTCATTTAAAGGTACTGGAATATCACCTTTGAAATATATAGGAATGGGCTCTCCCCAATATCTTTGCCGGCTAAAAACAGCATCCCTCAGCCTGAAATTCACTGATCCTATACCATAGTTTTTTAATTCCAACTCGGCAATCACTTTCTCCACTGCCGCTTTATAATCTAAACCATTTAAAAAATCAGAATGGATCAATTTTATATTCTCTTTTTCAGAAAAGGCAGCTTTGGAGACATCAACACCATCAAATATATTGATTATGGATAAATTAAAATGGTTTGCAAAATCAAAGTCTCTTTGATCTCCGCAGGGTACCCCCATGACCGCCCCAGTTCCATAACCTGACAATACATATTCGCCAATCCAAATAGGAATAGGTAGTCCAGTAAAAGGGTGAAGGGCATATGCACCTGTAAACACGCCACTAATAGTCTTAACATCAGATTGTCGTTCTCTGTCCGATTTGTGGGCAATCCGAGCTATGTAATCCGCAACCGCTTTCTGTTGATCCACGCTGGTTATTTTTTTAATCAACTGGTGCTCAGGGGCAAGCGTCATAAAAGTAACTCCAAAAATGGTGTCCGGACGAGTGGTATAGACTTTAATGGTCTCGGAGCTGTTTTCTATTTGAAAATAGATACTGGCTCCTCTGGATTTTCCAATCCAATTCCTTTGCATTTCCTTGAGAGAATCCGGCCAGTCCAATTCATCCAAGTCATTTAATAGCCTATCAGCATAGGCACTGATTCGCATGCTCCACTGACGCATTTTCTTTTTGGTGACAGGGTGTCCCCCTCGCTCAGATACACCATTTACAATTTCGTCATTGGCCAAAACAGTTCCTAATGCAGGACACCAATTAACTTGTGTTTCGGACAAATAGGTGAGTCGATAAAACAATAAGATTTTTTGTTGTTTGTCACTTTCGTAAGCGTTCCATTGATGGGCATCGAAAAGTGGAGTGTCCTTATCGCAATGAGCTTGGACATTTAAATTACCTTCCTTCTCGAAGCGATTAATCAGCTCAAAAATAGGGAGTGCCTTATTAGCCTGAAGATCATAATAAGCGTCAAATAATTTGAGAAAAATCCATTGAGTCCATCGGTAGTAATTTGGGTCTGAAGTTCTAACCTCACGATCCCAATCGAAAGAAAATCCCATTCGATCGAGTTGCTGACGGTATCTGTTGATATTAGTTGTTGTAGTTTTGGAGGGATGTTGTCCGGTTTGGATCGCATATTGCTCAGCTGGGAGTCCAAAAGAGTCGAAGCCCTGAGGATGAAGAACATTAAATCCTGAATGCCTTTTGAATCGCGCAATAATGTCACTTGCTATGTATCCTAAAGGATGACCTACATGAAGACCGGCACCAGAGGGGTATGGAAACATATCCAGTACATAATACTTAGATTTTTCACTTTGGTCATGTGCTTTAAAAGTTTTGTGAGTAGACCAAAAGTTTTGCCACTTTTTTTCGATTTTCAGAAAATTATAATCCATTAAGGCTTGTTTTTTAAATGTGTAAAATTACGCTTATTAGGAAAGGAAAAAAAGTTTCCAGCATACAAGGTTCTTTTTATTGATGGTTTTTTAATTTTACAGATACAAACTTGTTCCATGAAGCAACTGACTGAAGAAAAATTCAATAAGCGAAGACTTATTTCTACTTATTTTTCGGTAGTTGTAAGTATTGCTTTAGTTTTATTTTTAACCGGTGTATTGGGGCTTTTATTGGTCAATTCCAAAAAAGTAGCAGATCACTTTAAAGAGCAGATCGTAATGACAATCTATGTCAAGGATTCTGCCAAAGAGGTGGAATTAAAACAACTTCAAAAAACCTTACGTTTAAATTCTGCCACCAAAAAAGTAAACTATGTTTCCAAAGAAGATGCTTCCATAAGACACGCCAACGAAATTGGTGAAGATTTTATTGAGTTTTTGGGTTACAATCCGTTGCTCAATTCAATAGACGTCTATTTCAAGGCTCCTTTTTTAAATCCTGTTATGGTTTCGAAACTTAGTAAAGATATCTCTCTATACAGCTACGTAAACGAGGTGGTTTATGATCGACCGCTCCTGGAATTGTTAGATCAAAATATCAAAAAAATTACTTTTTGGATGCTGTTGGCCAGTAGCCTATTTATAATTATTGCTGTCTTATTGATCAACAGTTCCATAAGACTGTCTATCTACTCCAAAAGGTTAATTATCAAAACGATGCAACTTGTGGGAGCAACCAAAAAATTTATACGAAGACCTTTTATTAAAATCCACTTGATGATGAGTACTCTGGGATCTATTATTGCAATGTCAGGGATGGTTTTGGTAATTTATGAAATGCAAAAACGCTTTCCAGAGTTACAAATTTTTGAAAATCCTTTGGAGCAGGTGTTGGTTTTTGTTGGAGTATTCCTTTTAGGTTTGGGGATGACAATAATAAGTACTTTCTTTGCTACACAACGGTATTTGAATTTAAAATCTGACGCAGTAAACTAATTTCTTGAGATGAATAACGAAAATCCAAAAAAAGAATTCCTATTCAACAATAGAAATTATCGATTTTTACTCTTATCTATTGCACTTATTGCAATCGGATTTATTTTCATGGCAGGTGGAGGAAGTGAAGATCCAAATGTTTTTAACCCTGAAATTTTTAATTTCCGCAGAATTAGATTGGCACCCACGATTGTTCTTTCGGGTTTTGGATTGGCAATTTATACCATTTTAATGCCTCCAAAAAAAAGTAAATGAATGCGCTAGAAACCCTGATTCTTGGAATTATTCAAGGCTTAACAGAGTTTTTACCCGTTTCTTCCAGCGGTCACTTAGAATTGGTCAAAGCTATTTTAGGAAGTGATTATGAAAAACAACAAAGCTTATTGATTACTATTACACTTCATGCCGGAACTGCATTCAGCACCCTTTTTGTTTTCAGAAAAGACATCTCGTTAATTCTTTCAGATTTAATTAAATTTAAAAAAGGAAAGAGTTTAAGCTTTAGTAAAAAAATCGTCCTTTCTATGATTCCTGCCGTTCTGTTTGGTCTTTTTTTTGAGGGCTTTATAGCCTCGCTTTTTGAAGGTAAAATTGCCCTAGTGGGAACCATGTTGATGATTACTGCCATGCTTTTATATTTGGCAGATCGGGTTGATGAAAACAAAAAAGAATTGAGTTACGGAACTGCATTTTCAATTGGTCTCATACAAGCTTTAGCCATTCTCCCCGGAATTTCAAGGAGTGGAGCCACGATTGCACTGGGAGTTCTATTGAAGATTGATCGAGACAAAGTTGCTCGATTTTCTTTTTTGATGGTCATTCCTTTAATCCTAGGAAGTATCGCTAAAAGTATTTTGGATGGAAATCTAACACAAGAAAGCACTGAACTATTCCCCCTGATAATTGGTTTTTTAAGCGCTTTCATTACAGGGATTTTTGCCTGTCGTTGGATGGTTGCCTTAGTAAAAAAAAGTAAACTCAAATACTTTAGTTTCTACTGTATAATGTTGGGTGGACTTGCCATCCTTAGTAGTTTATAATATGAACTTGTCACTTGAATCCATCATTGAAGGTCAGCTTTTATTAGTAGATAAACCAAGAGAGTGGACATCTTTTCAAGCTGTTAACAAATTAAGGTGGGCTTTTAAAAAAAAACACAAGCTAAAAAAACTAAAGGTTGGTCATGCTGGAACACTCGATCCGTTGGCTACTGGATTATTGCTAATTTGCACCGGAAAAATGACCAAAAAAATCAGTGAAATTCAGGCCCTTGAAAAAGCTTACTCTGGAATCATTACATTGGGAGCAACTACCCCTTCCTACGATCTCGAAACAGCAATAGATAAAAGTTATTCCATAAATCATATTGATCAAAATATAATAAACGTAGTCAAAAAAAAATTTGAAGGTGAAATTGATCAGAACCCTCCAATTTTCTCTGCTATTAAAAAAGATGGGAAACGGCTTTATGATTTAGCCAGAAAGGGTGAAAAAATAAAAATTGAATCCAGAAAAGTGACCATTTACTCATTTGATTTTACCCAAATCGATACTCCCCAACTCCACTTTCACATAATATGTTCAAAAGGAACCTATATCCGATCCCTTGCTCATGATTTTGGCAAAGCTCTTCAATCCGGGGGGTATTTGAGCCAATTAAGAAGAACCGCTATAGGCTCCTACACAGTTGAAAATGCCCTCACCCCTGATCAAATTATAGAAAAACTTGAACGATTATAATCGCGGGATGAACTTATAGTTCTTGATTTTTAATAATTTTGCAGTAAATCAACAGGATATGGAACTCACCTCAGATGAGGTAATGAAAAGGTTAGACCGGAAGGGGTACTTGGATATACACATTCCCAAAGAGCTCGATTTAGTTTCAGCAATCAAACGACTAAAAAAAGAAAAAAAGGCAGTTTTACTGGCACATTATTATCAAGAAGCTGAAATTCAAGAGTTAGCTGATTATTTGGGTGACAGTTTATATTTGGCCCAAGCCGCGAAGGAGGTTAAGGCCGAAACGATTGTTTTTGCAGGCGTACATTTTATGGCTGAAACTGCAAAAATTGTCAATCCCTCAAAAAAAGTCATCCTCCCTGATTTGAATGCAGGCTGCTCACTTGCAGATTCTTGTCCCCCTGAAGAATTTAAAAAATTCATTAACCAATATCCTGGAGCACATATAGTGACCTACATCAACTGCTCTGCCGAAATTAAGGCACTGAGCACCATAGTATGCACCTCGAGTAACGCTATTAAGGTTATCGATTCCATTCCGAAGGGAGAAACGATTATTTTTGCACCCGACAAGAACTTGGGACAATATCTCATCAAAGAAACCGGAAGGGATATGATATTATGGGATGGGTCTTGTATCGTTCACGAAGCTTTTTCATTTGAAAGAATTGTCACACTCGCTAAGGAAAACCCAAAAGCCAAATTTATCGCACACCCGGAAAGCCAATCTCAAGTCCTTAATATTGCACATTACATTGGTAGTACCTCGGGCTTGTTAAATTATGTTCAAAGTGATTCTTCAAAGTGCTTTATTGTAGCGACTGAAGCTGGAATCCTTCACGAAATGAAAAAACGTTGCCCCGAAAAGACCTTTATTCCCGCACCCGTAGAAGACGAAACTTGTGCTTGCAGCGAATGCGCCTTTATGAAACTCAACACACTAGAAAAATTATATTTGTGTTTGGAACATGAACAACCCGAAGTACAACTTTCTGATAGCCTCATAGAAAAAGCCAAAATTCCCATTAACAGAATGTTAAAGCTAGGTTAAAATTATGGATACCAATATACTCGTTATAGGAAGTGGTATCTCAGGATTGACATATGCCATCAAGATAGCCCAGCAAAATCCGAGCCTAGAGGTCGTTATGATTTCGAAAAATACCTTGCTGGAAAGCAATACAAGATATGCCCAAGGGGGAATTGCAGTTGTCTCCAACTTTAAGGAAGACTCTTTTGATAAACATATTAAAGACACCATGATTGCTGGAGCAGGAGAATGTGACCAGGATGTGGTTAAATTTGTTGTCAAAGAAGGTCATGATCGCCTGCAAGAGTTGATCGATTGGGGAACCCACTTCGACAAGCAAAAAAATGGATTACACCTAACAAAAGAAGGAGGGCATTCCGAAAAAAGAATTGTACACCACAAGGACAAAACAGGACTTGAAATTCAGGAATCCTTAATCAAGAAGATCAAAACTTTTTCCAACATCTCTCTTTTACAAAACCATACCCTTGTTGACTTAATTACAGATCACCACAGTGGAGGTAATTATAAGCGATGTTATGGGGCATATGTAATTTCCAATTTGGAACAAGAAATAATTAAAATTTCTGCCCAGATTACCGTCTTGAGCACCGGGGGTGCCGGGCAGCTTTTTTCCCATACCACCAATCCCGAAAATGCAACCGGAGATGGCTTAGGAGCTGCTTACAGAGCTAAAGTATTTATTAAGGGACTACCTTTTGTACAGTTTCACCCAACTGCCCTTTATCCCAAAATCAAAAGAAATACTTTTTTGATCTCAGAAGCTGTCAGAGGAGAAGGAGGAATTTTAAGAAGTTTGTCTGGCAAAAGGTTCATGACTGAATATCATCCAAAAGCTGAACTTGCACCCAGGGACATTGTTGCCCGATCTATTGCAGAGGTCGTCAATGAAACCGGTGACGATTATGTTCTTTTAGATTGTAAAGCAATCAGCGAAAAAGAATTTCAAAATCAATTTCCCACCATAAAAGAAAATTGTCAAAAAGTTGGAATAAACCCCCCGCATGACCATATTCCAGTGATCCCTGCTGCTCACTATTTCTGTGGAGGCATCAGTGTCAATCACTATGGAGAGACAAAACTCAAAGGCCTTTACGCTATAGGAGAATGCAGCTATACAGGCCTTCACGGTGCTAATCGTTTGGCATCGAATTCGTTGTTGGAATCACTTGTTTTTTCTCATCGTGCTGCTATAAATTCAATCGATCAAATGAAAGAAACTCTTCCTCCACGAGATTTCTACCTAAAACTACCCGAATGGAAAGAAGAACACTATTTTTCTAATGAAAAGATCAGTGCAATTGGGCGTATAAAAAAACAATTGCAAAATTTAATGACTACTAAAGTGGGTATTTTCAAAACTTCCATAGGCCTGATTGAGGCAGAGGTGGAGTTAAAAAATATATTTTTGGAAACTCAAGACATATACCTACAAAATAAATTAACACTTGGTATTTGTGAGTTGAGAAATATGGTGAGTGTAGCCTATTTGATGATCAAACAGTCTCAAGACTTGAAGCAAAATAAAGGAGTATTTTACAACCAAGATTACGTTGAATAATTTTTACAATACCTATAAGAATGCTATTGATCAATTTATTGATCAAGCCCTTGAAGAAGACATTCAAGGAGGTGACCATAGCAGCAATGCTTGCTTTAATGACATATTGGAACGGGAAGCCGTCTTAATGGTCAAAGGCAATTGTGTGATTGCTGGTCTGACGCTGGCAGAAAAAATTTTCAATCGATACGATCCCTCCTTGGAAATTAAACCTTTGGCCAAAGATGGGGATAAAATGGAACTTGGAACAGTTGCTTTTCATGTTAAAGGCAGTGCCAAGTCAATTTTGGCTACCGAGAGGTTGGTACTCAATTGCATGCAAAGGATGAGTGGAATTGCAACACTTTCTAATCGACTAAGTCAGAAAATCCTTCACACCAATTGTAAGATTCTCGACACCCGTAAAACTACACCTGGTTTTCGTTATCCCGAAAAGTGGGCAGTTTCAATTGGTGGCGGCTACAATCATCGTATGGGTTTGTTTGATGCAATCATTATTAAAGACAACCATGCTGATTTTTGTGGAGGGTTAACTCAAGCTTTGGAAAAAACAAAGGGTTATTTAATAAAAAATGCCCTGGAAATACCTGTCATTGTTGAGGTAAGAAATGGAAATGAAATTGATCAGGTAATCCGTTTTCCTTGGGTAAAAAGAATTCTTTTAGACAATATGTCCCCTGAAATTTTGATGGAAAACATCAAAAAAATCAATGGAAAATTCGAGACCGAGGCCTCGGGAAATATTTCGGCACAAAACCTGATTTACTTCGCGGAATCAGGAGTAGATTATGTATCGATGGGAGCACTTACCTATGGTGCCAATACCACAGATTTGAGCTTTAAAGCCGTGTAACGTTTCCCTCTATATTTGCTATATTTGTGTAATTCCAAACTATGAAATACAAAAGAATTCTTCTTAAGCTTAGTGGTGAAGCACTAATGGGCCATCAAAATAATGGCATTGATCCAATTAGGCTAAACGAATACGCATGTGAGATAAAGGAGATTCAAAAAACAGGGACTCAAATCGCCATAGTAATCGGCGGTGGAAATATCTTCAGAGGTGTTTCCGGTGCCAGTAAGGGTATGGATAGGGTTCAAGCCGATTATATGGGGATGCTTGCTACCGTCATTAATGGTTTGGCATTACAAAGTGCGTTGGAAAATAATGATGTTCCAACCAGGTTACAGACCGCCATTAAAATTGAAGCAATTGCAGAGCCTTTCATTAAAAGAAGGGCGACCCGACATTTGGAGAAAGGAAGGGTCGTAATTTTTGGATCTGGAACAGGGAATCCTTACTTTACTACCGACTCTGCAGCTGTACTCCGTGCAATAGAAATCAATGCAGATGTAATACTGAAAGGAACTAGAGTAGATGGCATTTACAATGAGGATCCTGAAAAAAACAAAGAAGCCATCAAATTCGACAAACTTTCATTCGACGATGTACTAAAAAAAGGACTCAAGATCATGGACACTACTGCATTTACATTGAGTCAAGAGAACAACCTGCCAATTATTGTTTTTGATTTGAATACAAGAGGAAATCTCAGCCGAATCATCAAAGGTGAAAATGTAGGAACCAGAGTTGATTTTTAAATAATCATCAAAATGAATGAAGAAATTTTTATCATCACCGAAACTACTAAAGAAAGTATGGATTCGTCCATCAATCATTTAGAAAAAGAACTGCTCAACATCAGAGCAGGTAAGGCGAACCCCGTGATGCTTAATGCTGTAAAGGTAGAATACTATGGCACCCCAACTCCCATAAGCCAAGTAGCCAATATCAACACTCCCGATGCCAGAACCCTTAGCATCCAACCTTGGGAAAAAGATTTATTACCCGAAATAGAAAAAGGAATTTTGCAAGCCAACCTTGGTTTTAACCCCATGAACAATGGCGAATCTTTGATCATAAATATTCCTCCATTAACAGAAGAACGTAGAAGGGAATTGGTGAAATTAGTTAAAGCAGAAGCTGAAAATGCCAAAATAGCCATCAGAAACGCACGAAAAGATGCCAACAATGAGATCAAAAAAATCGATAGTTCCGAAGATGTTAAAAAAAACGCCGAGATAGACATTCAAGAATTGACAGATCAATATATTAATAAAGTAGATGGCATCATAGGTATCAAGGAGAAAGAAGTTTTAACCGTTTAGTATGCCCAACGCTGATGATGTCTGACGATGATGAAGCGTAAAAAAAATACTTTTTGGGCTACTGTTGCTAACTTAATTTTAAGAAACCGCTTCTTTATCATCGGAGGTATCATTTTGTCGACTGTTTTTTTTGGTACTCAGTGGAAATATATGCGGTTTACTTTTACTGAAGCCAATCTTCTCCCCAGCAACCATCCCGAAAATATCCAATATGATACTTTTATAAAAACATTTGGCGAAGAGGGGAATTTAATTGTTATAGCCCTCAAAGAAGAACAATTTTTCGAATCCATAATCTTTGAAAAATGGATTGCCCTAAATCATAAAATTGAGTTCTTCAGTGAGGTAGATTTTGTGCTATCGATAAATAATGTAAAAGAATTGGTTAAGGATGAGAGTCTAAAATCATTTGTGTTAAAATCTGTTTTTGATGCCAACAATTACAAGCTTAACGATATTAAAAAATTTAAGCAAAAGCTCTTTTTAGAACTCCCATTCTATCGAAATATACTTTATGATAATGATGGTAAAACTATTAGATCTGCCATTTACATGGACAAAAATATCGTCAATACAGAAAAGAGGAAAGATTTTATTTTCCAAACTTTTATCCCCCTGATCACTGCTTTTGAAAAAGATACAGGTTTGGATGTCAAAATCTCGGGTATGCCCTATATCAGGACTTTGAATGCGCAGAATATATTAGATGAAATAGGTGTTTTTGTTGTATCAGCCGTTTTACTGACCAGTCTGATCTTTTTTCTTTTTTTCAGATCTTTCAGAGCCACCTTTATATCGATGTTTGTTGTAATAATTGGGGTAATGTGGGCCTTTGGAATTTTAGGATTACTCCGTTATGAAATCACCATTTTAACAGCACTAATACCTCCTTTAATAATCGTTATTGGAGTACCCAACTGTATTTTTTTGATCAACAAATACCAACAAGAATTTGCCAAACACGGAAACATGGTCAAGTCTTTACAAAGGGTAATAATGAAAATAGGCAATGCCACACTAATGACCAATCTTACCACTGCCTCTGGTTTCGCCACATTTATTTTGACAGACAGTAAAGTGTTAAAAGAATTTGGAATTATTGCCTCTATCAATATCATCGCCATCTTTTTCTTATCTCTTTCAATAATTCCAATTGCCTACAGTTTTATGTCTCGGCCAAGTAAAAAACATCTGAAACATCTCAAGAGCCTTTACCTTAAAAAATTTGTAGACTTGATAGAGAACAAAGTTAGATACAAAAGAACCAATGTATTTGTTATCTCCATTTTAAGTTTGATCATTGGGATCATTGGTATTTATCAAATCAAAATTTCGGGAAGTATTATTGAGGACATGCCCAAAAAATCTGAATTTTTTAGCGATATAATTTTCTTTGATAAAGAATTTAACGGCATCGTACCAATAGAGATTATCATCGATACTCGTCGCAAAGGAGGCGCAACAAGACTTTCCACACTCAAAAGGATTGACAAACTTGAACAATATATTGATGATATACCTGAACTTTCTCAACCGATCTCATCTGTTAGTGGTGTCAAATTTATCAAACAAGCCTACTACAATGGCAATCCCAACTACTATAAACTTCCCACATCGCAGGAAAATTCTTTTATTACTAGGTATATTAAGAATTTTAAAGGTTCTGAAGGATTGATGAACAATTATATTGACAGTACTAAGCAATTCAACAGGGTAACAACTTTTATGAAAGACATTCCCACAGAACGTATCGAAGAAATTGAGAAGGATCTACTAAAAGAAATCGATAAAATCTTTCCTCCTGAGCGTTATAAAGTTAAGTTGACAGGAAAAACATTATTATATTTAAAAGGTACTCATTATCTAATCCGAAATTTGATTATCTCTTTGTCACTGGCTATTTTGCTGATTGCATTATTTATGGCTTATATGTTCCGGTCATTTAAAATGATTGTCATTTCATTGATTCCCAATTTATTACCACTGATCATTACGGCTGGTGTAATGGGATATTCGGGAATTCCACTCAAACCCTCAACAATTTTAGTTTTTAGCATTGCTTTTGGAATTTCGGTGGATGACACTATCCATTTCTTAGCTAAATACAGACAAGAATTAATGGCCAATAAGTGGAAAACCAAAACTTCAGTATATGTCGCATTGCAAGAGACAGCAGTAAGTATGTTTTATACCTCGATTGTATTATTCTTTGGATTTGCAGTCTTTATGAGTTCAAATTTTGGTGGTACAGTTGCGCTGGGAGGTCTGGTTTCGGTTACCCTACTATTTGCCATGTTAGCCAATTTGATTCTTCTGCCCTCTTTACTGATTTCATTGGAATTCGCAGTAAGCAATCAAAAACTTTTAAAAGTATCGAAAATCAAAAGAGTTCCTGAAAACGGCCTTAAAAAATCCTAAATCTATTCTTTAAATAAAACTATCTTTGAGCTGAAAATTTTTTACCATGAAATACCCTCGATTAGTTGAATTATTGAGCAAACCTGAAAACTACGATTCTGTCTTGGTGAGGGGCTGGGTAAGAACATTTCGAGCCAACCGTTTTATTGCCCTCAATGATGGATCCACCATAGAAAATCTCCAATGTGTTGTTGATTTTAAAAATACCGATGAGAAAATACTCAAGAAAATTAATACCGGTGCAGCAATTGAGGTTTCAGGTAAACTTATCAAAAGTATGGGAAAGGGTCAATCTCAAGAGGTATTGGTCGAAAAAATAGAGATAATAGGTGAAGCAGATCCTGATCTTTATCCCATTCAACCCAAAAAACACAGTTTTGAATTCTTAAGAGAAAAAGCCCACCTCAGAGTGAGAACAGCCACTTTTAGTGCAGTGATGAGAATTCGCTCTGTTCTTTCTTTTGCCATCCATCAATTTTTCCAAGATAAAGGTTTTTACTATATACATACACCAATCATCACAGGGAGTGATGCAGAAGGTGCCGGAGAAATGTTTCGTGTATCTGTTTTAGACCCCCAAAAACCCCCTATTGATGCTGATGGTTCGGTAGATTTCAAACAGGACTTCTTTGGAAAAGAAACCAATCTAACCGTATCCGGGCAACTTGAAGCGGAGACTTATGCTCTAGGACTTGGAAATGTATATACTTTTGGTCCTACTTTTAGAGCAGAAAATTCAAACACCTCACGACACCTCGCAGAGTTTTGGATGATTGAACCCGAAATGGCTTTCTATGACCTGGACGACAATATGGATTTGGCCGAAGAATTTATCAAAAATATCCTCACATATGTTATGGAAAAATGTGAGAAAGATTTGATTTTTTTGGATCAACGTCTTGAAAATGAAGATAAAACAAAGCCCCTAATTCAAAGGAGCCCTATGAGATTGATCCAAAAAATAAAATTTGTAATTGAAAATGAATTTAAAAGAGTTTCTTATAGCGAAGCAATTGATATTTTAAAAAACTCAAAGCAGAATAAAAAGAAAAAATTCAAATATTTAATTCAAGAATGGGGAACTGACCTACAAAGTGAACACGAGCGTTACCTGGTTGAAAAACACTTTAATGCTCCTGTTATACTTTACGATTATCCTGCCAAAATTAAGGCCTTTTACATGCGCATGAATGAGGATCAAAAGACAGTTCGTGCAATGGATATTCTGTTTCCTGGTATAGGTGAAATCGTGGGAGGATCCCAAAGGGAAGAACGACTTGTATTTCTAAAAAAGAGAATTCAAGAATTGGGGATTGATGATGAGGAGCTTTGGTGGTATTTGGATTTGAGACGTTTTGGAAGTACTCCCCATAGTGGATTTGGGCTAGGATTTGAAAGGTTGGTCCTTTTCGCTACTGGCATGTCAAACATCAGAGATGTTATTCCGTATCCACGTACCCCACAAAACGCATCATTTTAAACATACTGCTTATCTTGACTTTTTTTATCTTTATGAAAGTTATTTTATAATATGTTAAAACAACAGCTCCAAATAAGGCTTTCTCAAAAGCTGTCTCCTCAACAAATTCAGTTGATGAAGTTGATTCAGCTGTCCACTTTAGATTTGGAGCAACGTATTCAATCTGAAATTGGAGAAAATCCGGCCCTTGAAAAGGGGAAAGAGGTAGATGAAAATGAATTGGAAACCACTGATCCTTACGATGACTATCAGAATGATCAAAAAATAGACACTGAAGATATAGATATTGACGCTTACTTAAGCGATGATGAGTTACCCAATTATAGACTACATTCTAATAACCATTCCACTGATGAGGTTAATAGAGAGATTCCCTTTTCAGGTGGAGCTAGTTTTCACGAATATTTAGAAAGTCAATTGCAGAATTTAATCCTTACTGCCCAAGAAAGACCAATCGCAGAATTCCTCATTGGCAGTATCGATAATAGTGGATACCTTAGAAGGTCTATGGATGATATTGTCGATGACTTGGCCTTTACCCAAAATATTATCGTGAGTGCAGAAAACTTGAAAAATATTCTCAGAAAAATACAATCGATGGATCCCCCTGGTGTTGGGGCAAGAAGCCTTCAAGAATGCCTATCCCTCCAGTTGGCCAGAAAAGAAAAAGATCGTCCTGAAGTGGAATTGACCCGAAGAATCATAGACACTTCATTCGAAGAATTTTCAAGAAAACACTATCAGAAATTACAAGATCGATTCCATTTGACTGAAGACGAGTTGCGTTTGGTTTTTGATGAAATCGCAAAGCTGAATCCTAAACCGGGAGGTGCACTCTCCCAAAGTAATCAAAACAATCATATCGTTCCGGATTTTATAATGACCATAGAAAACGGGAATTTAAAAGTAACGCTAAATAGAAGAAATGCCCCCGAATTGAGAATATCCAAAAATTATAAGGAAATGCTTTCCGGTTATTCTGAATCACCCATTAAAAACAAATCCCAGCAGGAGGCTATCCTTTTTATTAAACAAAAGTTGGATGCTGCCAAATGGTTTATAGATGCTATAGAGCAAAGACATCAAACCCTCTACCTCACCATCAATGCAATTGTAGACTACCAAAGTGCTTATTTTTTAACTGGAGACGAACAAAAACTCAGACCTATGATCCTAAAAGATATCGCCGATAAAATTGAAATGGACATATCAACGGTTTCCCGAGTAGCTAATAGCAAATATATAGACACCCCATATGGGATAAAGCTTTTAAAAAGTCTTTTTTCTGAAGGCATGAAAAATGAAGAGGGAGAGGATGTTTCAACCATTGAAATAAAAAATATATTAGAGAAACTCATTTCGAAAGAAAATAAAAAAACCCCCTTAGCCGATCATGCACTTTCTATTTTGCTTAAGGAAAAAGGCTATAAAGTGGCACGAAGAACTATAGCCAAATACCGGGAACAAATGGACATACCTGTAGCTCGACTCAGAAAATCCATATGATTAAAGAATATAAAAAATCAATCCCAATTTGAGGGTTTGGAGTTTTGGAATATTTCCAACGGAAAGGTTAATCTCGGGATTATAGATAGAATTCAAATCGTATTCAAACAAAATATTCCAGGTATTATAACCAAATGACGTGAAAACTGTAGTATTATTTTTTCTAATGAAATCATTTTGAAAGGATTTTCCATGAAAAAGGTTGTAGTGTGATGAAAAATTCCAAATATATTTCATCCCTCCATAAACCCTCCAAAAACCTGTTCGATCCAATGTAGAGGTTCGAAATCGAAATGAAAGGGGGATTATAAACGAGGAGTATGTCTGACGATTTCTTTCATTTTCTCTTATGAAAAAAGTAGGCTTATCTCCACTTGTATCCAAATGAAGATTAGAGATCAACCGGTTGTAACCATATCCAAGTCCCAAACCTAAAGCTGTCCGACCTGTGATATTTAAGGGTATGTCTCTAACAAAGCCTATTTGGAAGTTGTTCGAAAAACCATTTTGTTTAAAGCCACTGATGTTCTCTTGTTGAAGCTGTAATGCAAAACTAATGTAAAATTGATCTTCTCTATATTTATTGGATAGTTTGTCTTTCTGAGCATTTGCAGACCATCCCACTAACAAAACTCCTGCAAAAAATAAAAGTCGAACTGACATTTTTGTAAAAATTTTTATATTTAATTTATTGCAAAACGAGGTAAAAAAAAAGTGCCACTAGGGGCACTTTTCTTCAATAAAATTATCATTCAATCAATATTTTGAGAATAATCACCTATTCGGGTGGTATAGTTAATCTTCAAAGCATTTACTTTTCTGAGTTCTTGTTTGATATCAGAAATCAAACCCATCTTAGTTTCGCCATCTACTTTTAGGGCAGTGGTCAATACATTTTGTAACTCCTGACGTTTGGATGCACGCTCAGACAAGACAAAAGCACCCACCTCAGAGACTGTGGCAAATTTATCATTGAGTTGGATACGAGGTTGAGTTCCATATTTATCTGTATAGCGACTTGAGGGCTCTCCCGCGTATATATACATTACTCGATCTTTCTTATCCAATTTCTGAATTTGATCTGCGGCAGGTAACTGATTTTTCACCATCAAGGTACTATCCCTCATTACCGTAGCCACCATGAAAAAGAACAACAACATAAAAACAATATCGGGCAGAGATGCTGTTGAAATTGCTGGTAGATCTCCTCCTTTTTTCTTTTTAAACTTTGACATTACTGTTTTATTAGTTAGTTTTACTGGGTTCAGCTTCAGAAAGCTTTTGTGGGAACAATAATTTGACCTCAGTCAGCTTGGGTTTTAGCCTTTCTTTTTCTTCCGGCGAAGTTCTGGGATCAGAGTATTTCTTGTTTGCTTCTACAAAGGTCATGGACTCATTGGGAAACAACCTAATAAACTCACGGTCTCTAAGCACATTGTAAGCAGCAACCAATTCATTCTGAACAGCAATGTAAACCTTGTAAGAGGTTTCTCTGTCATTTTTTAATGAAATGATCGCTTTTTCAGGGTTGTCTGACGATTTGGGATCACGAGTCCCCTGACAGAATTCGCAGGCATCTTCACCTTCACCGCCTCCATTATCAAGAAACTCGGTAGCCAAAGCACGTAAATCCGAAATGTCTACCAACTCTTCCTCTACCAACAATTGATTGTTTTTGTTTACCACCACAGTAAAGATATTTTTCTCCTTTATGATTGGTGGATCTTCAATTTCTTCAATCGGAGGTAGCTTTCTATTGAGGCCACTATCAGTCTCAATTGTAGTGGTGACCAAAAAGAAAATTAATAGTAAAAAGGCAATGTCTGCCATTGATCCTGCATTCACTTCTGGTGCTGATCTTTTGGCCATAACTTTTTATTTTTTTATAATTTTTGTGACCCCTGAAAGTATCATCAAACTAATAGCAATGACAGCGAGTATATAAAAGGTTCTGATACCGGTACCTACCCACTTTGAGCCACTTGCCGATAGTACCTCTCCATCTTTTAGAGGAGTTTCTACCCCCTCAGAGAGCACGTAGGAAATTCCAATAACACACAGAAATAAACCGATGGAAATCGCAGCTTTCTTTAATTTAGCACGGTCAGAAAACAATCCTAAAAGTGAAAAAATTAATGTAGTTGCTATAGTGATGAAAATTATAATTCGTGCCAATTCTACGAGTGGAGAAACAGCACTGAAGTCACCCATTGTAGCAGCCATTTTGATGTCATCATCTCCAGTACCAATAATTCTGAATAAGAAAAAGGCAGCCAGAACACTAATAATAGCACTGATTATTTTAATTATATTTTGAATTTTCATATTCTCAATTATTTTTTCTGTGCCACCAAAATATCAATCAAGTTGATGGATGCATCCTCCATATCGTTTACTATACTGTCAATCTTAGCGATAATATAGTTGTAAAATACTTGAAGAATAATTGCTACAATCAAACCAAAAACTGTGGTCAATAGTGCTACTTTAATACCACCGGCAACTAATGAAGGTTGCATGTCACCAGCAGCTTCAATTTTATCAAAAGCTTGAATCATACCGATTACAGTACCCATGAACCCTAGCATCGGAGCCAAAGCTATGAACAAGGAAATCCATGATACGTTCTTTTCTAATTGCCCCATCTGTACTCCTCCATAAGCCACAACTGCCTTTTCAGCACTCTCAACACCTTCGTTGATACGATCAAGACCTTGATAGAAAATAGATGCAACAGGACCCTTGGTGTTTCTACAAAGCTCTTTAGCAGCCTCAACACCACCTGAGGAAAGTGCCTCCTCAACCCCTGTGGTAAGCTTCTGAGAATTGGTAGTGGCTAGATTTAGATAGATTATACGCTCAATGGCAATGGCAAGGCCAAGGATTAAACAAATCAAAACAATCCCCATAAATCCGGGGCCACCTTCGATAAATCTTTTCTTAAGTTCTTGAGTGAAAGAAGCTTCGGCAGCATCCATTTCCTCTTCTTCTTCCTCAAATACGGTTTCCTCCACTACAGGAGCTTCTTCTTCTAATGTTTCATCAGAAACAGTTTCTTCTTGTTGCTCTGTTTCTTGAAGGGTTAAATTTAAAATTGTTGAAGAGTAAGCTAAAGATTGGGTCATTAACATCCCAACAAAGCTTAAGGCAAAAAGTAATTTTCTCATTTTGATCAAAGTTTTGTTCAATTCTATAATTTTTTAAAGATAAAAAAAAATACATACTAAAGCATTTTTTTTGCACAGACTAAGATTTTGATTTATAAAAATGAGTTTGTACTAAATATAAAATAAAAGTGTTTAGTAGAGGTTTCTACTTAAATGGATTAAATAGTTTGGAGCAAAATCTATGAGTTAAACACTTTGATCAAAAAGTTAATACCAAATCACTAAGGGTAACGTTAATAACTATAGTTTTAAGTGGAGTAATCTATCGAACTATAGTTATAAATCAAAAACTGAGTTAGCACAGAGTCGATTTTCAACCTATAATGCTAACGTATTTAATTTAGGAATTAATTTGACATACAAATATTCTATAACTAATATGGGAAAAAACCTGTGGAATAAATTTGTTAATAAAAGGGATTTAGTTAAAGTAGAGTAATTAAATAGAAGAACTTATCTGAGGATTTTAAATTGGGGAATTATTTTCTATTTTTAATACACAAAATTTCTATTTATAAAACATTATTAGGACTAGTTTTTAAAAAGTTAACATAAAAGTTTAACTATGAAAAA
>CETK01110687.1_pt1 | contig 68477 bp, 60 predicted proteins | sample 361431 | NCBI WGS metagenome assembly CETK01 (sample SAMEA2622452, study PRJEB7988) | marine metagenome | biome: marine biome (ENVO:00000447); feature: surface water layer (ENVO:00002042); material: "saline water (ENVO:00002010), including plankton (ENVO:xxxxxxxx)" | depth 5 m | reverse complement strand
CCTCCTCCAAGTATCATTATGTTTTTTATTGAGGTTTTTGTTTTTCCTGTCAGCTTGTATATTTCCTCCACACCCTCTTTTGATGTGATAAAAAATACTGTGTCACCAACTTCAAATACAGTATCACCTCTAGGTATGATGGTAGTTTGCTTTCCTTTTCTTTGAACAGCCACAGGCATAAAATGAACATCTGAAAATATAGAAGCAGCTTCTTTAACAGTATTCCCAACAAATGGAACATCATCTTCTAGTCTTGTTCCAATTAAAGTTAATGCCCCTCCCTCAAATTCATAACTATTTGAAAAAGCAGACTGATCAAGTAATTGTTGTATTTCTTCAGCTGCTAATTCTTCTGGGGATATTAGTTCATCAACTCCAATACTTTGAAAACTGATTAAACCTTGAGCCTTAATGAGCTCAAAATTAGAAATTCTAGCTATAGTTCTTTTACTTCCCAGTTGTTTTGCCAAAGCAGATATTGTAATATTGGTAGCCTCTTCTGCGGTAACAGCGATGAATAAATCAGAGGTTGCAACTTCGGCATCTTGCATGAGTTTTAAAGACATGGCATTACCACGAACAGCACGGATATCTAAATGTGATTCTGCATAATTTAAACGATCTTTATCAGTGTCTATTAAAGTGATATCCAATGACTCATATGAAAGTAGTTTAGCTAAATGGAAACCAACCTCACCGCCTCCAGCAATAATTATTTTCATAAATATCTTTCGAAATAGATTATAAATATACGAATATTACATCTGGCTTGATAACAACAATCTTTCTAATGTTATATCAGATTTTTTGAAATTTTATTTATGACTTGTAAATATTTAAGATTTAAAATTATTAAAACTAAAATTGAATTCTGAGATCTTAATTATACTCCAAAAAGTACAATATTTTAATAAAAATTAGGTTTATAGAGGAAACCTTTATCAAATTAAAAAGGGTGAATTTGATATTTATTTTGAAAAAAAATTATAAGAATAGATTCTATTTGTTTAATATGCTTGTGATTATATTTACTCACTTGTCAATCGCCCAATACCCAGAAGTAAAAGAAAAAATAATTAATCTTCCAAATTTCGACAATAAAGTATTGCATTATGGATATTTTTTAGGTACTAACCAATATGACTTTAAGTTCGAATACATCAACACATATTATGAAGAATTGATGTATAATGATATTTCTGTAAATCAGAAAAATGGATTTAATGTTGGTTTGATAGGTGATTTAAGAATTAATAATTTCCTTAATTTAAGATTTGAACCAGGTCTTTATTATAATCAAAGAGAGTTAGTCTATCCTGAATATTTTGATTTTACTAGAGAATCAGATAGATTTAGAGAAATAAAATCAACTTACATTCATTTACCCTTTTATTTAAAAATTAATGCTAAACGAATAAATAATTTTCGCCCCTTTTTACTGTTGGGAGCCTCCACAGATTTTAATCTTTCAAGTAATGAAAATAGTAGTGATGACAATGCTAGCAATGTTTTTAGAACTACTACAAAAAGTTTTAACTATGAACTAGGACTGGGTTTTGAATTTTATTTGTATTACTTTAAATTTTCCCCTTCGTTAAGAGGTATTTTTTCATTACAAAACGAATTGATTCAAGATACCAATGAGGAAAGCCCTTGGACTAAAAATATAATAAATATGTTTAGTAGAGGGATATCATTAATTATAACATTCGAATAATTAAGTTTTTCTAAAAATTTCACTTAAAAAAATAGCAGCTGCACTAGCCACATTCAAACTATTAACACCATTTGTAGAACTCTGTTTAGGTATTGTAAGTTTTTGATCAAGAATTTTATTAATAGATTTTGAAATTCCTTTAGATTCATTTCCAAAAACATAAGTGGCTTTCAAAGGGAGTTTTTTTTCATAAACAGACAAACCTTCTAAACATGTACCAAAAACGGGCTTATTCAATGATTTTAAATATTCATGTAAATTAGACATGTAGATACATTTAACTCTTGCTATTGACCCCATACTCGATTGAATTACTTTTGAGTTATAACAATCAACAGTGTCAGAACTACATACTAAATGATTGACACCAAACCAATCGCAGAGACGGATTATGGAACCCAAATTTCCTGGGTCAATTAATCTATCAATTGCTATTGTTAATTTAGATGGCTTTGTGGTTCTTTCACTTGGTATTTTAAAAACCCCTAAAACTGGGCTTGGAGTTTTTAAATGGCTAATCTGTTTCATTAAAGAAAAATCAATTCTAATTGCTTTTGGATGAAAATTATCTTCCAACGCATAGAGTGAATGAGCATGCCACATAGAATTAATTAAGTCATTTACTATTTTTTCGCCTTCTGCAACAAAATATCCGAATCTTGCTCGATATTTTTTGTGCCTCAATTTAGTTATTTGTTTGAGTTGATTCTTACTCACCATAAAAATGACTTATTTTTGAATTTAAAATATAATACTTCGTGTATAAATTTTTGACAAAATTAGTCAATCTATTTTTCCTCACATTACTTTTCGGTAATTGTTCTGGAACACGCAATTTAATTACAACAGACTATGTGATTGATAAAAATGAAATATATGAAGACGGAATACTCTTAAAAAATGATCCTATAAATTTTGTTCTAAAAACTAAATCAAATAAAAAAATTATAGGTATACCTCTTAAAAAAATTCTTTATAAAGTTTCGCATCCTAACCCTGAAGATCAATTTAAAAATTGGCTAGATAAAAAAGATAAAAGAAGGAAACGTCTAGAAAATTTAATTTCAAATAAACAAATTAGAGCCTTAAATAATTATGCAATTAAATTTAACAAATGGTTAAAAAAAACGGGGGAGACACCGACTATTTACGATAGTTTAGATGTTAAAATATCAAAAAATAATATAATTCAATATTACAAAAACTTGGGATATTTTGATGCAGAAGTAGAATCAGAAACAGAAAAAATTAATGAAAGAAAACTAGTATTGAAATATAAAATTAATCCCAATGAAAGATACTTGATTGACTCAATAACTACATCAATTGAGTCTCCTGAATTATCAATTTTGTATGAAGAGAATAAAACAGATCAGATTATCAAAAAAGGAGAGCCTTTCGAAATAAAAAAATTTGAAGATGAAAGAGAACGGTTGTTTACTATTTTTCGGAATAATGGAGTATACAATTTTCAACAAAATAGCATACAATTTACTGCCTCTATAGATAGTACAGGTAAAGATTTAAAAATCCCTGTAAAGATAAAGATTGCAAATATTCAGAAGCGCTTAAATGACTCTATTATTAATTTACCATATAAAAAATATAAAATAAAAGGGACTTCCATTTTTATCAACAATGAAAACAAAATTTCAAGTCTAGCGGAATATGATAATTCAATCACATTTGAAAATTTTGAGATATATAGCAAAGGAAAATTAAAATATAACCCCAAAGCAATTACTTCGGGTATTTCAATAAGAAGGGGAGAATTTTATAGTGATTTGGATCGCAACCTAACTTATCGTTATTTCACAAACTTAAAGAACTTCAAATATCCAAACATAAATTACACTTTGCTTTCTGAAAAAGATAATGAGCTAAATACTACAATTATCTTGAATCCTAAAGAGAGGTTTTCATTAGGCTTTGATTTAGACTTATCACATTCAAATATTCAAGATTTTGGGATTGGTTTAGGAGGTGGTTTGGGAATTAGAAATGTTTTTCGTGGTGCTGAAATTTTAGAAATTAACATCCAAAATACTTTGGGAGCATCAAAAGATATTGCTAAAATTGGTGAACAGTTGTTTAATATTTTTGAATTAGGAGCTGACATAAAACTGAGTGTTGCTAGATTACTTTTTCCAACTTTTAAAAAAGATTTAGTCCCATCATCAATGTATCCAAAAACTGAAATTATATTAGGATCGAGCTTACAAGAAAATGTCGGTCTCGATAAACAATTTTTTAAAGTTAATTATCAATATGATTGGAAACCAAACAACAAAAAAAGGGTTCAATTTAAACTAATTGATCTTGAATTTATTAACAATAGAAACATCTCAAATTATTTTAATGTCTTCAGAAACTCTTATGATAGATTAAACAATATAGCAAAACAAACAAGTACAAATGAATCTTTAATTGATACGGAAGGAAATCTCAACATTCCAAATGGGGCAAACAATTTTATTTTTGATGTCCTTAATAGTAATACAAATCTAACTTTTGAGGATGAAGAATATAAAACTGTAAATACATTAAAAGAGCGCTATGATAGGCTGACTGCTAACAATTTAATATTAGGATCTTCGTTTAGTTTAAATACTAATAGTCAAGAAAGTATTTTTGACGAAAATTTCTATCAATTAAGGTGGAAAATAGATTTGGTTGGTAACCTTTTGAGACTTTTTTTAAAGAGTGTAAATGCAAATCAAAATGAATCAAATTATTACACACTAGGTGGTGTAAGTCCTTCGCAATATGTTAAAACTGAAATTGATTATATTAAGCATTGGTCTTTTGGAAGAGAGAGAATATTTGCTTTTCATGCATTCACCGGAATTGCAATTCCATACGGTAATTCATCAAACGTGCCTTTTGCTAGATCATATTTTTCAGGAGGATCAAATGACAATAGAGCTTGGAGAGCATATGAATTAGGTCCAGGAAGCAGTAATAATATTAATGAATTTAATGAAGCTAATTTTAAATTAGCATTCAATCTTGAATATCGTTTTCCAATTAGTGGCCCTTTGAATGGAGGATTATTTATTGACGTAGGAAATATTTGGAATATATGGGATAATGTCAACGATACTGCTATGACCTTTTCAGGTCTTAAGGATCTGAATGAGCTTGCAATCGGGTCAGGTTTTGGTTTAAGGTATGATTTCGATTTTTTTGTTTTTAGATTTGATACAGGTTTCAAAACGTATAATCCTGCTTTATCTGTTGGTAAGCGCTGGTGGTCCGAATTTAATTTAAGAAATGCCGTCCTTAATATTGGAATTAATTATCCATTCTAAAAACAAATAATTTTATATTTGCAGGAAACCTAAATTGATGAAAAAATCTATTCCATCTGGAGTAATTACTGGCCAAGATGTTCAAAGGCTATTTAAACTTGCTAAAGAAAAAAAATTTGCTCTACCCGCTGTTAATGTCATTGGAAGTAATAGCATAAATACTGTTCTTGAAACGGCCGGAGAACTAAATAGCCCTGTTATTATTCAGTTCTCAAACGGAGGAGCACAATTCAATGCTGGAAAAGGGCTTTCAAATGAAAATCAAAATTCTGCTACAGCAGGGGCTATAGCAGGTGCAAAACATATCCATGAACTTGCTAAGTTATATAATGCATCCGTTATACTTCATACGGACCACTGTGCTAAAAAATTGTTACCATGGATTGATGGTTTATTAGATGCTAGTGAATCAAATTTCTATCAGAGTGGAAAACCGTTATTTAGCTCTCACATGATAGATTTATCTGAAGAATCATTAGAGGATAATATAAATACGTGTAAAGAATATTTAAGAAGGATGTCAAAAATGGAAATGACTCTAGAGATTGAACTTGGAGTTACAGGAGGTGAGGAAGATGGAGTTGATAATACAGATATCGATGCTTCAAAACTTTATACTCAACCTGATGAGGTCGCTTATGCTTTTGAGGAATTAAGAAAAGTAAGTTCTCAATTCACTATAGCTGCAGCTTTTGGAAATGTCCATGGAGTTTATAAACCAGGAAATGTTAAATTAACTCCAAAAATCTTAAAAAATTCTCAGCACTATATTTCGAAAAAATTCAATCTACCCAAAAATAGTGTCGATTTTGTTTTTCATGGAGGATCTGGATCAAGTAAAACTGAGATTTTAGAAGCAATTGGGTATGGTGTAATAAAAATGAATATTGATACAGATCTTCAGTTTGCATTCACAGAAGGTATAAGAGACTATATGAATGAAGAAATTGAATATTTAAAATATCAAATTGGAAATCCTAGTGGCCTAGATCAGCCAAACAAAAAACATTATGATCCAAGAAAATGGTTGCGTTTAGGAGAAGAAACCTTTAAAATACGATTAAAAAAAGCTTTCAAAGACTTAAATAATATAAACACATTATAAACACGTATAATTTATATATTTGAATAAAATGAATATATGAGTTGGTTTAAAAGGAGTGAAAAAGGAATCCATACCAAAACAGAAGAAAAGAAAGACATTCCTAAAGGGCTTTGGTATCAGACTCCAACGGGAAAAATTATTGAAACAAAAGAGCTTGCAGATAACAAGTATGTAAGCCCTGAAGACGATTATCATGTTCATATTGGTAGTAAAGAGTATTTTGAAATTCTATTTGATAACAACGAATTTTCGGAATTTGATATCGAATTAAAATCCAAAGACTTCTTAAAATTCGAAGATTCAAAAAAGTATATAAATCGGCTTAAAGAAGCTCATAAAAAAACTGGGCTTTATGATGCTATTCGAACCGCAGTTGGAAATTCAAAGGGCAGAGAACTAGTAATTGCTTGTATGGACTTCAGATTCATTGGTGGTTCAATGGGTTCAGTGGTTGGGGAAAAAATTGCAAGAGCAACTGATTATTGTATCAAGTATGGTTTACCCTTATTGATTATCTCTAAATCAGGAGGAGCAAGAATGATGGAGTCTGCAACTTCATTGATGCAGATGGCAAAGACTTCTGCAAAATTAGCTCAATTGTCTGAGGCAAAATTACCTTATATTTCTCTTTGTACTGATCCAACGACAGGAGGCACAACAGCCTCATATGCTATGTTAGGAGATATCAATATAGCTGAACCTAAAGCCTTAATTGCCTTTGCTGGTCCTCGAGTTGTAAAAGATACAACTGGAAAAGAATTACCTGAAGGTTTTCAAACGAGTGAGTTTCAGTTACAAAAGGGATTTTTAGATTTTATTACGCACAGAAGCCAACTAAAGGATAATGTGAATTTATATATTGATCTAATTTTAAATCGAGAGATCAGAAGGTAAAATAAATATATCTTCTTGTTTTATTGCCAATAAAATTATTGCTTTAATGTACATTCCTTGTATATTTGCAACTTCAAATAAGATACATAAAAACTATTAAAACTAATATTGGCATGTATAACTCAAAAGAAATTAAAGAGGATATTTTCAAAAAATTTGGAAAGTCAAAAAAAAATACAGGATCACCCGAAGGACAAATAGCCCTTTTTACCCACAGGATTCATCACTTATCTAACCATCTTAAATCTAATAGAAAAGATTATAATACTGAAAGATCATTAGTTCGTTTAGTAGGAAAACGAAGAAGTCTTCTAGACTACCTAAAAAATAAAGATATAGAAAGGTATAGAAATATTGTGAAAGAATTAGGTTTACGTAAATAATTTAGATCTTATGTTTTTCATTGGATGCGGCGACACACAACAATTATAGTTAAATCTAAACATGAAAAATGATTCCAAAAGTTGTATCTAAAGAAATCCATCTTGAAGATGGGAGAAAAATTATATTAGAAACTGGGAAACTCGCAAAACAAGCGGATGGCTCAATTGTTGTTAAAATGGGAAAATGTATGCTATTAGCAACAGTAGTTTCTTCAAAAACACCAAGTCCAGTAGACTTTTTACCACTAACTGTTGACTACCGTGAGAAATTTTCTGCTGCAGGAAGATTTCCTGGAGGTTTTTTTAAAAGAGAGGCTCGCCCAAGTGATCAAGAAATCTTGACCATGAGATTGGTTGATCGAGTATTACGCCCTTTATTTCCGGGCGATTATCACTCTGAGACACAGGTTATGATTCAACTTATGTCTCATGACGAAGATGTCATGCCCGACGCACTAGCTGGTCTGGCTGCCTCAGCCGCAATTCAACTTTCTGATATACCATTTGAATATCCAATTTCAGAAGTACGTGTAGCAAGAGTAGATGGTATGTTTGTAATTAATCCAAGCAAAAAACAGTTAGTCACTTCAGATATCGATATTATGATTGGTGCAAGTGAAAACTCGATTGCAATGGTTGAAGGAGAATTTAATGAAATTACTGAAGAGGAAATGCTCGATGCTATATCCTATGGACATTCAGCAATAAAAGATCAAATAAATGCGCAAATTGCATTAGCAAAAGAATTTGGGAAAAAGGATATAAGAGCATACGAAAAGCAGGTTTCAGATACTGGTTTAGAAAAGCAGATTATTGAAGGAACTTATGAAAGCTTTTATAATATTGCTAGAAAGGGTCTAGCAAAAGCTGAAAGGTCCATACAATTTTTAGAAATAAAAGATAAATTTTTAGAGACGTTTTCAGAAGAAGAGATAGAAGAAAAATCAGACCTAATTTCGCGGTATATGAAAGAATCGCAAAAAAAGGCTGTTCGAGATTTGGTTTTAAATGAAGGAATTCGCTTGGATGGTAGAAATAAATCTGAAATACGTCCAATCTGGTGTGAAGTCGATTACCTACCATCTACACACGGATCTTCAATTTTTACGAGAGGCGAAACTCAAGCTCTAGCAACTGTAACCTTAGGGACATCAAAAGAAGCAAACGTCATTGATCTACCGACTGATCAAAATGAAGAAAGATTTTACTTACATTACAACTTTCCTCCATTTTCAACCGGAGAAGCTAGGCCTCTTCGTGGTACTTCTAGACGCGAAATTGGTCACGGTAATTTAGCCCAAAGAGCATTAAAAAATGTTATTCCAAATGAATGTCCATATACAGTAAGGGTTGTTTCCGAAGTTTTAGAATCTAATGGTTCCTCTTCTATGGCAACTGTATGTGCTGGGACTATGGCTCTTATGGATGCTGGTGTTAAAATCAAGAAACCTGTATCAGGGATCGCTATGGGATTAATTACTGAAAATAATAAATTTGCTATCCTCTCTGATATTTTAGGCGATGAAGATCACCTCGGGGATATGGATTTTAAAGTGACTGGTACATCAGAGGGTATAACTGCTTGCCAAATGGATATCAAAATCAAAGGATTAAGTTTTGATGTTTTGACTGAAGCATTGGAACAGGCAAGAAAAGGAAGATTAGAAATATTAGAGCATATTACAAATACAATATCTTCACCAAGTGAGAATGTAAAAGATCATGCTCCAAAAATGATTTATCGCAGAATTGCGAATGAATATATTGGTGCTTTAATTGGGCCGGGGGGTAAAGTTATTCAAGAACTACAAAAAGAATCAGGTTGCACGATTGTAGTGAATGAAGATCCAAAAACAGAAGAAGGAATTATTGAAATACTGGGAACATCACCAAAAGGAATAGCTTTGGTGGAATCGAAAATTGATTCAATTACATTTAAACCCAAGGTCGGAAACAAATATGAAGTGAAAGTAATTAAGATTCTAGATTTTGGAGCTGTGGTTGAATATACTCAGGCACCTGGTAATGAGGTTCTACTTCATGTAAGTGAACTTGCTTGGGAAAGAACCGAAAATGTGACTGATGTAGTCAAAATGGGAGACGTTTTGGAAGTTAAATATTTTGGAATTGATTCAAGAACACGAAAAGAGAAAGTATCCCGAAAAGCTTTATTCCCAAAACCAGAAAGGAAAGATTAAAAATTTTAAATTTTTGAAACATTATTTTGTTTTAAACGTTATATAGATATCATTTAATTAATTTTTAATATGAGGCAACTTAAAATAACTAAACAAGTTACAAATCGAGAGACAGCTTCACTTGATAAATATCTTCAAGAGATAGGTAAAGTTGATTTAATAACAGCTGAAGAAGAAGTTGAATTAGCACAGCGAATAAAAGCAGGTGATCAAATTGCCCTTGAAAAACTCACAAAAGCGAATCTCAGGTTTGTAGTATCTGTAGCTAAACAATATCAAAATCAAGGGTTAACCCTCCCGGATTTAATAAATGAAGGTAACTTAGGATTAATTAAAGCAGCTCAAAGATTTGACGAAACAAGAGGTTTTAAATTTATTTCTTACGCAGTATGGTGGATTCGTCAATCTATTTTACAAGCTTTAGCTGAACAATCTAGGATAGTTCGATTGCCATTAAATAAAATTGGATCGATAAATAAGATTAATAAAACTTATGCATTTTTGGAGCAAGCACACGAACGTGCACCTTCAGCGGAAGAAATTGCAAAAGAATTAGATATGACCATTAATGATGTAAAAGAATCTTTAAAAAACTCAGGTCGGCATGTTTCAATGGATGCCCCATTAGTCGAAGGAGAAGATTCAAATCTCTATGATGTACTAAATAGTGGTGAATCTCCTAATCCAGATAAAACACTATTACATGAATCACTGAGGACTGAAATCGAAAGAGCACTCGAAACCCTTACTCCAAGAGAAGCCGATGTTGTTCGCTTATATTTTGGACTAGCAAATCAACACGCTATGACATTAGAAGAAATAGGAGAAACTTTTGATTTAACGAGAGAGCGAGTCAGACAGATAAAAGAAAAAGCTATAAGAAGATTAAAACATACTTCACGGAGTAAAATCTTAAAAACTTACTTAGGTTAAATTCTTTTTGACTAAATTATTTATATTATACTCTATTTATAAAAAATGTCAGTTAAAGTTGCACCTTCAATTCTTGCCGCTGATTTCGGTAATTTAGAGCGTGACATAAAAATGATAAATAGCTCAAAAGCAGATTGGTTTCATCTAGATATAATGGATGGATTATTTGTTCCAAACATTTCTTTTGGTATGCCTGTGGTAGAATCTATTTCAAAAGTCGCATCAAAACCTCTTGACATCCATTTAATGATAATGGAACCAGATCGTTACATTGAAATATTTTCAAATCTAGGTACTAAAATACTAACTGTACATTATGAGGCTTGTAATCATCTACATCGAAGTATTCAAAAAATTAAAGATTACGGTATGAAAGCAGGTGTAGCTCTTAATCCACACTCAAATATAAATTTGCTAGCTGATGCTATAGTAGATATTGACCTAGTGTGCTTAATGGCTGTAAATCCTGGCTTTGGAGGGCAAACCTTTATTGAGAACACTTATAATAAAGTACGTGAATTAAAACAATTAATTGATGATAAAAACAACAGATGTCTTATTGAAATTGATGGTGGTGTAAATGATATCAATGCGAATGAATTAATTTCTTGTGGTGCAGATGTTTTAGTAACTGGTAATTATATTTTTAGTGCACCGGATCCTCTAATAAACATTGAGAAATTAAAAAGTCTTAATTAGATTTAAATTGTACTCTTCTATTTATTGCTCTTCCCTCTCGACTCTCGTTATCTCCAAGCGGATTTTCCACTCCATAACCTTTTATATCAAGTCTTTCTGGAGCAACACCCAGTTTTATTAAATAATCCCTAACAGCTTCTGCTCTATTTATTGATAATTGAGTGTTGTATTGTTCATCTCCATCTGATGAAGAATAACCCTCAATTAACAAGTTTCCATCAATATTTTCTTCTAAAAGATTTTTTATGTTTATTAGATTTTCAATGGTTTTACGTCCAATTATTTGAAAACTGTTTGCTGGAAAATTGATTCGTGATCCAAATTCATTTAAAGTTTTTACAATTTCATTTGATAATACTGGACATCCATTATTTTCCATGGTCCCTTTCTCGTCTTTGCATAAGTCATCTTTATCAATAACGCCGTCTCCATCGGTATCGGTCCAAGGACAACCATCGTTTTCGATTGGACCTACTTCGTCTAAACATTTGTCAATGTTATCCGGAACACTATCTCCATCAGTGTCAGGGCAACCTTTCATTTCATTTGTTCCTTTTTTGTTGGGGCACGCATCCTCAGGATCGGGAATACCATCGTTATCTGAGTCTAGACATCCGTCAAATTTTTCTAATCCTTTTACCTCAGGACATTTGTCATCTTTATCAATAATTCCGTCACCATCAGTATCAGGACAACCATCATATTTTTTTAATCCGGGTACTGACGGACATTTGTCCTTTTTGTCAGATATTCCATCTTTATCTGAATCATTTGAACCAAAGCCTAAGCTAATACCTAAATTGTGCTGTAAATGATCAAAACCGTCATTTTCATTCATTGAACGGTAAGTTGATTGAAGATTTATTGCTAATCTGTTTGTTAAATAAATTGAAAACTTAAGTCCACCGAATACGGTTCTACTTGTTTCAGTTGAAGGAAAAAATCCCTCTCTTTCAAGTCCGTCAGCAAATTGGGAAAAACCATAACCACCAATTAAACTTGGAATAAATTTACCTTGAGCGAAATTGATTTTCACAAAGCCATCCAATGATCTGTAACTATAGGATGTTGAAAGGTTATCTACATCAGCGATAGAGGTTTGACCTCCTATTGAAATACCCCCACCCAGATAACGACTTAAACTTATTGCGGGTAGACCAAAGTTTATTCCTTTATCATTATTGTCGCCTTGAAGATTAATGAAAGATGTATTAGCTCCAAAAACCCAGAGGTTTTCCTGAGTTTGGGCAAATAGTTGGTTTACAAATAGTGTTGAAAATAAAATAAATACACCTAAGGGTTTCATACAGAATGAATATTTATAAAAGTAAATGGTAGGTTAATTGATTTGAATATAAGTGAACTATTTATCAAGATCCTTACTGCCCTTGAAAATTTTTGGAAACCTTCTTTCAATCCAATCTGGTATATAATTTTGATTTTCGTCTTCCTCAAGTCCAGTTGCTGTTGAAATAACTGCATATAAAATAACACCCCCGACTATGATAACTGCACCGATAAGTACAATAACTAATTCATTCATTGTTTGTAATTTGTTAAACTAAGTTACAAAAAAAATTAATTCTTTCAATTACAACGCTTTTAATCATTTCGTAATGAAATCTTCATTTATTATTTTAGAGAACAGTTTTAAAAAGAATTTTGCATTATCTATCGAAAAAATAAGAGGAGGTTTTATTTTTATAATATTTTTATCTGGTCCGTCAGTACTTAGAAGTATACCAAAAAATTTCATTCTATCAACTACATAGTTTGCCTTTTCAGCCTGGGGTAAGAGATTTTTATCAATAAATTCAATACCAAGAAAAAGTCCTTGACCTCTTATATTGAAATAATTAGTTGAATTTTTTGTCAATTTTTTAATTCCCTTTTTTAAAAAATTTCCCACTTTAAAAGCATTCTCTTGAAGTTTTTCATTTTGAACAATTTCCAATACTTTATTTGCAATTGCACATGAGACAGGATTTCCACCAAATGTGTTAAAAAATTCCATCCCATTGTTGAATTTATTCGCAATTTCATTTGTGCAAACAACTGCTGCAACAGGATGACCGTTTCCAAGTGGTTTTCCAATTGTGACTATATCAGGAATAACATTATGTAATTGAAAGCCCCAAAAATGAGAACCTACCCTACCACACCCTGTTTGAACTTCATCGACAACACATATTCCATTTTCCTTTTTAACTAAATCAAATGCTTTAGATAAAAATCCTTTAGGTAATTCTACTTGTCCACCACAAGATATTATAGGTTCTATAATCAATCCACCTAACTTTCTTTTTTTCTTTTTTAGCGAAGTTATTTGAACTTCTATCTCCTTTACATAGTTGGTAGCGGTATTCTCTCCACGATAAATCCCTCTAAACATGTCAGGTATAGGAAAAACATGAGTATATTCTGGCTTTCCTTCTCCGCCTTTACCATCAAATTTATATGAACTTATATCAATGCAGCTTTTAGTATTACCATGATAACCATATTTTGAAACTAAAATATCATCTGATCCCGTAACCGTTTTTATCATTCTTAGAGCTAGCTCATTTGCTTCACTACCAGAATTTACAAAGTGAACAATACATAGATCTGAGGGAAAAGTAGCAATTAAACTCTTTGCTAATTGCGTGATATTGGGATGCAAATAACGGGAATTTGTATTAAGCTGGCCCATTTGCAATTGCCCTGCTCTTACGACTTCTGGATGTTCATGTCCTACATGAGCAACATTATTTATCATATCCAAATAATTTCTTCCATCCCTGTCAATTAAATATATTCCCTCACCTCTTACAATATGTAGTGGTTTTTTGTATTGAAGAGATAATCCTTTACCTAAACTATTTTGCCTATCAGTGATTATATTTTTTAGACCATAATTTGGTGATGATGCTGAAGCAGGTTTTAAAAAAATTGAATCAGGATTTGGGCAGATTGACTTCCAAGACTTTAAATGCTTATGATAACCTACCCCTGGAAATTTATCCCCCATATCGAGTAAGGTGAGTAATATTTGAAAATGAAGATGTGATGCCCAATTACCATTTTCATTTAAATCTCCAATCCAACCCAAACAATCTCCCTTTTTCAATTTATCACCTACGTGAATTTTAGTTAATGATTTTGAACTTAAATGACCATAGAGAGTGTAGAAAGAAGAGTTTTTATTTTTATGTTTTACAACTAACATTGGTCCGAAAGTTTTTTCCCCAATATCATTTGATACTATTACTATTTCACCATCAAAAGGTAGATGTATTGGTGTTTTTTCTGGAAGCCAAAAGTCCAAACCAAGATGAAGACATCTTTTTTCGTTTCCTTCATTGCCAATCCTATCATATTTAACAGAGGTATATATCGGCCTGCTTTCTAAATATCCACCGGCTATAATCTTGTTTGGATATTTTTTCTGAATCAATGCTATTTTATGTTGGAAAATCTCTAAATCATCAAATTCTTCTTTTCTTCCAACCCATGTACTCTCAACACTTAAATCTAAGTTATATACCTTAGTTTTTGATATAGAAGGAAAAAGTGTTGAAAAAGATATTTTGTTATTCTTAGTCCATTTTAAAAAATTCAAGTAATTAGGATGTGGCTCAAAATCACATGCCTCTCGAAACCTATAATGTGCAAATTCAGAATTTACTACTGCCCATTTTTTTAGTAATTTCCAAGCAGACTTTTCACTTATTCGTAAATAATCATTCAAAGGGAATTTAGATCTACTAATCATTGATTTAGTAATTGAAACTATTAGCCTTATACCAATAAGATTGTATAGATACTTTAAGTCATTTTCACCAAGTGGATTGCTTAGATGATAACCCTTAATAATTGGAATGGTAGCATCAAGTGGATCTTCAACATTCATAATTGCATATGTACATGTAATTGCAAGATCATTAATTATTTGTGTATAAATAGCATCTCCATAATCAATAAGGGACACAACGTTTGGACTCAAATAATTATGATTAACAACAATATTGTAATCATTTGCGTCATTGTGTACTACACTTTTTTTTAAGTTTTTATACTCTTTATAATTTTTCTTAAAATGATCTACAAAAGATTTAATTATAACTTTTTGACCACTATTGAAAATACTTATGTACTCATTTACCCACATAGATTGTGCAATGTCCCAATCAAATTTTCTATTTGAAAAAGGGTGAGTAAATGATAATAATTTTTGAGTTACACTTCCGCAGCACACTCCCAATTTGTATCTTAATTCTTTGGTTTTCGGATTGACTTTTTGCCATACTCTTCCTGAGATCCAATCGAGTAATCGTAAACACAGCCTTTTCCCATTATTGTTTAATAAAACATATGGACTACCCTCGACACTTTTTATTTGATTAGGAGCATTAAAACCATTAAGATGAATTAGAAGCTTATGTTGAAAATCAAAAAAATTGTTATTATAAGAATCGGTGGTTATCTTTAATATATATGATTTAGTTTTTGTTTCTACTTTAAAATTCTGGTCTGTTTCACCGGGCAGTGAGCATATTAGACCATCTAGATTATAATAAACTTTAAGTAATCTCTTTGCCTCTTTAATGTCGATCTTCAGTGATAAGTCCAATGAATTAGATTATTTATTTAAAAATTTAAAAAGCCTGAAAGAGATTGAATTATTAAAACAAATTAAAATTATAAAATGTGACCCAGGGAGGATTCGAACCCCCAACCCTCAGAGCCGAAATCTGATATTCTATCCAGTTGAACTACTGGGCCCTACTCTCCAAAAAAGTATCTTTAACACCGTTTATTAAATTACAAATATTTTAAAAACTAATTTATTGAATATTGCTCCTGTAAATGTAAATTTATTTTAAAAGTTCTTTTTTCACAAGAGAAGCAATTAGTTTTCCTTCTGCTTTACCACTAATTTTTTTATTTATCATTCCAATAGTTTTTCCCATATCCTTCATGCCTGTAGCTTTTATTTCTGTAATTGTTTCTCTAACAACTATGAGTATTTCGTCCTCTGATAATTGTTCTGGTAAATAAGAGCTTATAATTTCTGCCTGTAAATCTTCTGGTTCAGCCAAGTCATAACGCTCTTGTTCCTTATATATTTTTGCACTCTCTCTTCGTTGTTTTACGAGTCGATGCAAAAGTTTAATAATATCAAATTCACTAAGCGATCCTTTAGAATTCTTAGAGGTTTGAGCGAGTAAAATGGCGGATTTAATTGCTCTGAGTGAATCAAGTTTTAAACTATCTTTAGTTTTCATTGCATTTTTTAATTCTAAATTTAAATTTTCTAAAATGCCCATAATTAGTCAACGTTATCGTGTAAAAATGAATTATTTGATCTTATTTGTAAATCGTCATTACTGTCATTATCAATAGATAATCTTGAAGGAACGTGCGTTGATGTGTTCTCAATCTTAATTCCTTTTCTTTTATATGCTGGTTCTTTATCCAGTTTATCAATTTTTTGATATTGGTTTGAAAACTTATGATTAAATTTTTCCAAGTGAGCCTTTCTCTTTTTAGATTCAAAAGATACAGTGTCATCAATTGTTTTGTCTAATGAATTGTTTATTTGAGAATCAATAGCAGGTTCTTTATCAGTTTCTTCATATAAATTTGAATTTTCTAAGTGTGTAGTTTCTTTATCGCTTTTAGCTTCAAATTTCACTTCTAGAGTTGAATCGTCAAAATCTATTTTTTTAAAAATATTTTCTTCAAAAGCATCACTTTCTGCGTTAACATTAGAAATAGGTTTGTTAAAGTCAATTTTAACCTGATCATTGTAATCAACTATTTCGGGGTCAATGACATCTATACTAAATGCAGATTGATCTAAATCATTAAATATGAAGTCTTTTTCAGCATTTGAATCGTAATTAGGGTCTGTTGTTATTTCAGCAGTCTTATTAGAATCAGATTCATTATCCTCTTCAGTTACGGAATCGAAATTAGGCTCAAAAAGTTTTTCATCTATACTAGTATTTTTAAAGTTTTTGTAAAATTCATCATTCTGTATTTCAAAATCATTCAAATTAGAGGAATAGTCAAGACTCTCAAAGTCAACCTCAATATTATACAAAATTGGATTCATTGGAATTAATTCCTCTGAATTTGTTTGCTTTTTTTCTACAAAATTTTCTTCATTTGCTATTGGTGTTTCATTAACATAATCATTAATTACATGATTATCATTTTCATCGCTTAAATTATGAACAATTTTTTGATCATCTTCCAATGAATGAATGATTTTTTTTGCTTCAGTATTTGATATCTCATTTTGTTGTTCTTGGGCAAATCCAGTCGCTATTATGGTAACTGATATTTCATTGCCCAAGTTTTCGTCTTCTCCAACGCCCATTATAATGTTTGTCTGATTACCTGCTTCTGTTTGAATATAATCATTTATTTCACCAATTTCATCTATTGTAATTTCGTCAGAACCTGAAACAATCAATAACAAAACATTTTTAGATCCACTAATTTTATTATCATTCAATAATGGTGAATCAAGAGCTTTAATTATGGCTTCCTGAGCTCTATTACTTCCAGAAGCAGAGGCTGAACCCATTATTGCAGTACCTGAGTTAGTAAGAACAGTTTTAGCATCTTTCAAATCAATATTTTGGGTATAGTGATGTGTGATAACTTCAGCTATACCTCTAGCTGCTGTAGCCAACACTTCATCTGCTTTTGCAAATCCTGATTTAAATCCAAGATTTCCATAAACCTCTCTTAACTTATTATTGTTTATTACTATTAAAGCATCGACTGTTTCTTTTAGCTTTTCAAGTCCTCTTTGTGCTTGATCTAGTCTAAGACGACCCTCAAATTGAAAGGGCATGGTTACTATACCAACAGTAAGAATATCCATTTCTTTAGCCATCTTTGCAATAATTGGTGCTGCACCAGTTCCTGTTCCACCTCCCATTCCAGCAGTTATAAAAATCATTTTGGTCTGTGTTGATAAAATACTTTTAATCTGATCCTCGCTTTCTTTTGCTGCCAATGCACCAACCTCAGGATTCGCTCCCGCACCTAGACCCTCCGTAAGGCTTGCTCCTAATTGGACTTTTATTGGGACTCCGCTTTCTGTAAGTGCCTGGGCGTCTGTATTAGTTATAACAAAATCAACACCCTTAATGCCTTGGAGAAACATATAATTTATTGCATTACTTCCACCTCCACCAACACCAATTACTTTTATGACATTACTTTGGTTTTTAGGTAAATCAAAATTAATTGCCTTATTTTCTTCGTTATACATCTTTCATATTATTAAGCATTGTCTAAAAATTCTTTAAGTTTATCTCCAAAACGGTCTAAAATCGATTTTCTTTGTTTTGAAAACTTATCTTTTTTTTGTTCGTTTTCTAAATGAGAAACTTTATTTTGATAATTACTTTCATTTTTTTCTGTCAATATGTCTTCAAGAGCGTTCATCAGTAAACCAACCGAAGTAGCAAAAAGTGGACTAGATACTGTATCAATAGTACTTCCAGCGAGATGTTCACTAGGATATCCAACACGAGTATCCATTCCTGTAACATATTCTACAAGTTGTTTAAGGTGTTTAAGTTGACTACCCCCACCAGTCAAAACTATTCCAGCTATCAACTTCTTTTTCTGGTCACTGTGTCCGTAATTTTTAATTTCTAAAAAAACTTGTTCAATAATCTCAACAACTCGAGCATTTATAATTTTTGAGAGAGTTTTTAATGAAATTTCTTTTGGGTCACGTCCTTGTAATCCTGGTATAGAGACAATCTCAGTGTCACGATTTTCTCCTGGCCATGCAGATCCAAATTTTATCTTAAGCAATTCGGCTTGTTTTTCAATGATTGAGCAACCCTCTTTTATGTCCTCAGTAATTACATTTCCACCATATGGTATTACTGCTGTATGTCTTATAATACCATCTTTGAAAATTGCTAGATCTGTTGTACCTCCACCTATGTCTATAAGTGCAACACCAGCTTCTTTTTCTTCAAAACTTAATACTGCTTTAGAGGAAGCTAAAGGTTCAAGAGTAATACTAGCCATACTCAAACCAGCACTTTTTATACATCTGCCAATATTTTTAATTGATGAGACCTGACCAACAACTACGTGAAAATTAGCTTCTAATCTACCACCGTGCATTCCTATAGGCTCCTTTATTTCGCCTTGCCCATCGACTTTATATTCTTGAGGTAATACATGTATGATTTCTTCCCCTGGTAGCATTACCAATTTATACACTTGCTGAATCAATCTTTGGATATCTTCATCGTTTATAACTGATTCAGGATTTTCTCTTGTAATATAATCACTGTGTTGAATACTCCTTATATGTTGACCAGCAATACCAACAACTACATCATTAATAACACACCCCGAATTAGAATTTGCATCATCAATGGCCTTCTGGATTGATTGTATAGTCTGAGTTATATTGTTTACAACTCCCCTGTGCACTCCGAGACTCTTTGATTTTCCAAGACCCAGAATTTCAACTTTATTATATTCATTTTTTTTCCCTACTAATGCAACAATTTTAGTAGTACCAATGTCAAGTCCGACTGAAAAATTTAATTGCTCCATAAACATCATGAGGTTAATGCTACGATTTGCTTCATGTAGCTCAGATTAATATTTGTATAATTGTTTATACTATCCTTATCATTGATAAGTGTACAAAATACTTTCAGTTTTTTAATTTTTTTAGCAATTCTTGTAGGTTTTCCAAAAATTATTTTAAAGTTGTAAGACTTTAATTTTATTTGATACTTATTATTTTTCAAATAAACTTTTTCAAGCTCTCTATTTAAAAATGGATCCGCTAAGAGCTTTTTTATAAATTTGGCTGTTAAACTAATTGATATTGTTGAAGAACTCGTCTCTAAAGATGGGATATATAAAGAGTCAATTGTTTTAAATCTAAACAGTTTTCCATTCAAATCAGAAAATCTTGGTGGTGACGATTCCACTTTAAAAAGTGGCTCTCGTTCGGTGATGCTTAAAAATAATTTATTTTCAAGAGTTATATAAGTTTGAACATTTTTGATCTCAGGTATACTACTCATCTGATTTTCAAGTAAATTCAAATCTAAACTATCTTTACTCATGACTAACTTGTTGGATAGATTTTGTGTTAACAATTTATTAACTAAAGAGTCTTTCAAAAATAGTGGTCTGTGTGTGTGCAATATTTCAAGCTTCAATACTTTTTTTAAACCATGATTAATATTTGAAACACATAAGCATGTAACAAAAAGCAGACACATTGATATTAAAAATAAGATGTGTTTATTCTTTTTCAATTTTTGATTTTTTCAAGATTTAACTTTTTAACTTCAAGTCCAATATCACCTGCCCCTAGAATAGCAAAAATTTTAGGCTCACTTTCTTTAATTAGCGAATTAATTTTTGTTTTTTCCATTAATCGCTTTTTCCTTTGAGATATATTATCCAATAAAATTTTTGAATTTATCCCTTCAATAGGCTCCTCTCTTGCTGGGTATATATCTAACAAAATTACCTCATCAAACTTGCTTAACACAAACGAGAATTCTTTCATAAAGTCCCTAGTTCTTGAATATAAATGTGGTTGGAAGACAACACAATTTTTATAAGATGGATAAAAGTTCCTAATAGTATTGTATATGCTCTGAATTTCGGATGGATGATGTGCGTAATCATCAATAATTATGGAATCATTCAATTGGTAAATATTCATTCTTCGATAAACCCCAGGAAAGTTTTCCAAAGTAGAAATAAAATCACATGTTTTTAAACCTGTTTGTTCAGCCATTGCTATTGCAGCAATTGTATTCATAACATTGTGCCTTCCAATTAAATTTAAGCGAATACCATTAAATTTATCATTGGGAGTATTTAAATCAAATCTATACCCATGCTTGACTTTCTTCAAGTTTGTTGCTCGATAATCAGCAGAAACATCAATTCCAAATGTAATTCCATTAAAAGGGAGTCCATGAGAAAAGATTAACTCATTGTCAACTTGGTTTGAAAATTGAATAAATGCATTTATAAATTCTTTTTTTGTCTTGTATACATCCAAATGGTCTGGATCTATAGACGTAATACAAGCAAAAGTTGGATATAATTGTAAAAAAGATCTATCATATTCATCTGCTTCAACAATAAATGTATCTAATCCGGTTTTTATTAAGTTAGAGGTATTATTCTCAAGGAATCCTCCTACTAAAGATGTAAATGATTTTTTAGTTTTCAAAAAAATGTGTGTCAGAATTAAGCATGTTGTAGTCTTACCGTGTGTACCAGCTACTGCCAGGGTTCTTTTATTCTTACATAACAAGGCTAGAAACTCTGAACGTTTCATAACTATATTTCCCTGCTTAATATAAAACATTAACTGAGGATGGCTTAATGCTATTGCAGAGGAATAAATTACTCTAACATGTTTTTTAAACAAAAAGTCTGGCAAAGCATCCAAAGAATTGTCATGAATAACTTTAATTCCTTCTGCAATTAGTTCTTTCGTGATATCAGAGGAATATCTATCATATCCATATACTTCGTGTCTTAAATTAAAACAAAGTCTCGCAAGTGCTGACATCCCAACACCTCCAATGCCAATAAAAAAATATGTGTGTTGGAAGTTTGTTTTCATAAAATATCTTTGATTTCTTTTATAATATTTTTTGTAGCATCAGGTAAAGCGAAACTTTTCAAATTTTTTATCATTTCTTTTTGCATTCTTTTGTCCATCACAAGTTGTGAAAAAATAGCTTTGAACTTTTTATCAAGATCCTTCTCTTGAATAAGTAGAATAGCTTTTTTTTTTGCTAAAACCCTAGCATTATGTAATTGGTGATTTTCAGAAACATTTGGCGAAGGAATAAGCAATGACGGTTTAGCAACACAACTTAATTCAGAGATACTTCCAGCTCCAGCACGGGATATTATGAAGTCAGCTGCACCATACAAGTGGTCAATATGATTAATGAAAGGTTTTATTATTACTTTTTTTGAACTTAATGACTTAAACTTCTCATAATAAAGAGATCCACATTGCCATATAATTTGAAGTCCAAAACTCTTTATATATTCTAATTCAGATTTAATTAGGTTGTTAATACATTCAGAGCCAAGACTACCTCCAATAATTACTAAAGTTTTCTTATCTAAATCCAAATCAAAAAAATTTTTTGAAATTTTGTTTGATTTAATTTTAACAATATAATCTCTGATTGGATTTCCTGTGATTCGAATTTTGGATTGAGGAAAGAATTTCTCCATACAATCAAAAGCTACACAAATACGGTCTACATTTTTTCCCAAAATACGATTAGTAATTCCTGGATAAGAGTTTTGTTCTTGAATAAGAGTTGGATAATTTAACCATGCAGCAACTTGTAGAAGTGGACCACTTGCAAATCCGCCAGTTCCAATAATCAAATCGGGTTTAAATTTTCTGATAATTAGTGAAGAGTGTATTAAACTTATAAATAATTTAAAAGGAAACAATAAATTAGATAGTGATAGCGACCTTTTAATTCCGCTAATCCAAAGTCCTACAATTGGATAACCTTGTTCTGGTATTTTATCCATTTCCATTTTCCCTCTAGCCCCAACAAATAGTATTTTTGGATTTTTATAATTGTCCTTAATTCCATTGGCAATTGCTAGAGCCGGATAGATATGACCACCCGTGCCACCACCTGATATAATAAACTTATGGGATTTCACTTAAAACTATTAAAGGATTATTATTTTCAACTTTCAGATCATAATTAGATTTAACATTGGAACTAACGCTTAAAATAATTCCCATTGCTATGCAGGTTACCCAAGCTGATGTCCCGCCACTACTTATCATTGGAAGATTTTGGCCTGTAACTGGAAGGACTTCAAGGGCTACACCAATATTAACAAATGCTTGAGTTATTATTGGGATTCCTAAGCCAATTACAGTCAATTTACCAAACGAGCTTTTTGCCTTGTAAGAAATTACCACTATCCTATACAATAACAAAAGATATAGTAAAATAAGTGCAGTACCCCCAACGAGTCCAAATTCTTCTACAATAATTGCATAAATGAAATCAGAGGAACTTTGTGGTAAAAAATTTTTCATCCTACTTTTTCCAGCTCCTAGTCCAAAAATTTTACCGCTTATTATCGCAGTTTTTGCTCTAGATAATTGATAATTTCCATCACTGCTTTCACCAGTCTTAAAATTTTCAATTCTATTTACCCAAGTATCAATTCTGTTGGGAAAAATTTCTGGAAAAGTCTTAGCAATACTTATAAAAATAAATAAAGATATTAATCCAAAAATTATAACACTGACAAGATATTTTATAGGATAGCATGCTAAATAAGCTAACATTAAAACCATGCTAAATAAAAGAATAGCTGTTGATAGATTTGAAGGTAAAATCAAAAGGACAATAATAAATACGGGAAACCAAAATTGTAAAAATGAACTTTTAAAACTTAGTTTTTCTGTTTTTAATTTTGATAGATATCTAGCAGAATAAACCATTAAGACTACTGACGCAAAAGTTGAAGTTTGAAAACTTACACCTATAATAGGAATTTTAATCCATCTGCTTGCATTAGCACCAGAAATTAATGTTCCCTGAGATAAAGTATATATGAGTAAAAGTATGACAACAGGAATCATAAGGATTGAAATCCCCTTGAAATAGTCATATGGTATTTTATGAATTGAAAACATCAACAAGAATCCCACCGCTATTATAATAAAATGCTTGAAGAAATACCCCCAGGGGGTGCCCTTGCCGACAACATAAACTAAATTGGTACTTGAACTAAAAATTGGTAAAAATGAAAATATTGCCAATAATGCCAATATACCCCACAAAACCTTATCTCCTTTTAATAATTCTAACATTAGTTACAAATTTCTTACTGCTTTTTTAAATTGATTACCTCTATCTTTAAAATCCTTAAATAAGTCAAAACTTGAGCAAGCCGGCGAAAGTAGGACAGTATCTCTAGCTAATGCTATCCTATTTGCTATTTTCACTGCTTCAATCATTGATTGGGTTTCTACGAAAATTTCAACTATATTTTCAAAAGTGTTATTTAATTTCTCATTATTCACCCCTATACATATTATTGCTTTCACTTTTTTTCTTACCAATGGCAAAAGAGACTCATAAAAATTACCTTTATCAACTCCTCCTACAATCCAAACTATAGGAGTGTATATACTATCTAGTGCAAAAAAAGTGGCATTAACATTTGTTGCTTTAGAATCATTAATATATTCAACTCTTTGAATGGTAAGTACTTTTTCCATTCTGTGTGGGGCTCCTTTAAAGTGGGTTAGGCTGTCCCTTATGGAATCTTTACTAATTTCTAATATGCTTGCGACTGTAGATGCAGCCATAGCATTTAACAAATTATGTCGCCCTTTTAAAGTAAAATTTGCAAAGTTTATCATAGTTTTTTTGTCTTTTTGTTTAACAATAAAATTTTCATTTTCTATATATACACCCTCATTTATTGGTGTTTCAGACATTGGAATTTTTTTTGATTTAATTTTTACATTTTTAAGTGCTGCCATTAATAATGGATCTTCTGAATTGAAAAGAAAAAAGTCTTTTTTAGATTGATTTTTAATAATTTTCAATTTGGCACTTATATAATTTTTAAACTTAAAATTGTAACGATCCAAATGATCATGGGTTACATTTGTAATTACTGCAATGTGAGGAGAAAATTTATTTATATCATCAAGTTGAAAACTACTTATCTCAAGTACATATATATCATAATTCATTTTAGCAACCTGTAAAGAAAAACTCTTTCCTATGTTACCTGCAATACCAACATTAAAACCAGCTCCTTTCAGTATATGATATGTTAAAAGTGTAGTTGTAGTTTTACCGTTCGTACCTGTAATTCCAATCAAAATTGCAGAAGTATGTAATGCTGCGAACTCAATTTCAGAAATTATATTTTTCCGCTTCTTTCTTAGCAATTTAATAATTGGGGTATCCGATGGAATTCCAGGGCTTTTTACAACATAATCGGCCGAAATTAAATTCTTTATTGAATGTTGACCACACTCCCATTTAATTCCTTCTTTAGAAAGAAGTTTCTTAAGTTCTTTATTGATATTTTCCTTCTCAGAAAGAAATACCTCATATCCCTTTTTTTTCCCTAAAATTGCTGCTCCAACTCCACTTTCACCTGCACCTAAAACTGCTATTTTTTTGTCCATCATCTAAGTTTAAGTGTGACTATTGTTAAAACTGCTAGTACAATACCCAAAATCAAGAATCTTGCAGCTATTTTACTTTCATGAAAACCTAATTTTTGGTAATGATGGTGTAATGGTGCCATTTTAAAAATTCGTTTTCCGTTACCTGTCTTAAATCTTGAGTATTTAAAATAGCTTACTTGAAAAATCACAGATAGTGTTTCTATGAAAAAAATACCACAGAGGAGCGGAATAAGTAATTCCTTTCTAATTATAACTGAAATAACTGATATTAGAGCTCCAATTGTGAGACTTCCTGTATCACCCATAAAAATTTCAGCTGGATAAGCATTGAACCACAAAAAACCAATTAAAGCCCCTAAAAATGCTGATATGAAAACTACTATTTCACCAACATTAGGTATGTATAAAATATTCAAATAAGATGCGAAATTTACATTACCTGATACGAACGAAAATATTGCTAAAACAAAAACAATAATAGCTGAGCTTCCAGCTGCTAGTCCATCAATACCATCTGTCAGATTTGCTCCATTAGAAACTGCAGTAATTATAAAAATTACTATTGGAATAAAAATTAGCCAGGTATATTTTTTGTTTAAACCAGACCATTTAATTAGACTGTAGTAATCAAATTGATTATTTTTAAATAATGGAATTGTTGTTAAACTAGCTTTGATATTTTTACTAAATTTTGTTGATTTATTTTCAATTTGATTAATGTTTGATTTTGCTTGAGTTCTAACAGTTACCTGCGGGTGAAAGAAAAGAATTGTGCCTACAAAAGCCCCAAGTAGGATTTGTCCAAAAATTTTAAATTTTCCTTTTAAACCTTTTTTATTTTTTTTAAAAATTTTGATGTAATCGTCAAGCCATCCAATAAAACCAATCCATAAAATAGTTGAAATCAATAATAAAATATAAATATTATTAAGTTTCGCCAGCAGTAATACAGGTAGTAAAGTTCCAAAGATTATTATTAACCCTCCCATAGAAGGTGTTCCTTGTTTCTCAATTTGTCCAATCAATCCTAAATCTCGAATTGGTTCACCAATTTGTTTTTTCTTTAAAAACTCAATAAATTTTTTTCCAAAAAGCATTGAAAAACTTGTTGATAATATTACTGCAACTGAAGCTCTAAATGTTATGTATTGAAATAAGCTTGCTCCTGTAAGATTATACTGTTTTTCAAAAAATTCAAATAGATAATAAAACATACTAATCCGTTTTTAAAAATATTTGTTGGGCAATTTTAAGATCATTGAAAGGATAAAGGTTTCCTTTAATTTCTTGATAAGATTCATGACCCTTTCCTGCAATCAGTACAATATCCCCTTGCCTAACTAATTTTTTTGCCATGGTGATTGCGTCTTTTCTAATTGTTATTTTTAAAATTTTTTTAAAGTTTTCTGCTGCAACTCCTTTCATCATTTCAGAGATTATTTTAGTTGGATCTTCGTCTCTAGGATTATCAGATGTAAAAATCACCTTATCACATAATTCAGAGGCAATTTTGCCCATAACAGGCCTTTTTTCTCGGTCGCGATTGCCTCCACAACCAATTAAAACAATAAATGTTTCATTTCGAGTACGAATTGAATTAATTGTTTTCATAATTTTTTCAAGAGCATCAGGTGTGTGAGCATAATCAATTATCACTGTAATATCATCTTTTGAAATAAATGTTTGAAAACGGCCCTCAACACTTTTTAACCGACTGATACATTTCAAAATACTAAGCTTTGGTATATTAAATATATCTGCAACAGCAAAAACAGCTAAAAGATTTTGACTATTAAAATTACCAACCAAATTTGTCCAAACTTCCTTATCTTGAATTTTCAATAACATGCCAGAAAATTGACACTCTAGAATTTTTAATTTATAATCAGCATCTTGTTTTGTGGAATATGAATATTTTTTTGCTTTAGTATTTTGAAGCATAAATAATCCATTTTTGTCATCAAGATTTGTTAAAGCAAAAGCACTTTTTTTAAGAATATCAAAAAATTGTTTTTTTGCATCTCTATAATTTTTAAAGCTACCATGATAATCTAGATGGTCATGAGAAATATTTGTAAATACTCCACCAGAAAATTCAAGTCCTTCAATCCGATTCTGAGAAATTCCATGAGAAGAAACCTCCATAAAACAATATTTTAAACCCAAATCCACCATTTGTCTCAAATAATTATTAATCGAAATTGGATCAGGTGTAGTTTGCTTACTTTTAAACTCCTTATTAAGAAATTTAATCTTTACTGTAGAAATTAAACCACTAGTAAATCCTAGGTTAGAGAATAATTCATGTAAAAGCCATACTACAGAGGTTTTTCCATTTGTCCCAGTGACACCAATCAAATTTATTTCTTTAGATGGATTAGAATAAAAGTTTGATGAAATTATTCCAAGTGCCTTGGAGGCATTATGTACTAAAATAAAAGTTATGTCCTTATTTGGCAAATCTGGAATTGACTCACAAACTATCGCAATTGCACCCTTATCAATGGCTTCTGAAATAAATTTATTCCCATCTAACTGGATACCTTTTTGAGCTATGAAAAGTCCTTTTTGTTGGATCTTCCTGCTATCATAACTTAGAGAAGATATCTCGATTTTTGGATTACCAAAAATTCCCTCAATAGGTACTTTATATAATATGTCTTGTAGTTTTTTCAAGCAAGCTTTATTAAAATTTTTTGATTGTACTCTACTTTTGTCCCAGGTTCAATGGACTGTGATTTTACTTTTCCATCTCCTTTAAATTCAACGTTTAAGCCAACTTTCTCTAAAACTTTTTTTGCATCTTCTTCTGATAAACCACTTACATTTGGCACTACATTTTTTATTTCAATTGTTTTAGGATTTTTATCAAGCTTGGCCAATGCCTTTGAACTTATTTTAATTTCTAAAGGAATGTTATTATAGATCTTTTTTGCAATTGATTTAAAAACTGGGGCTGCAACTACAGCGCCATAATAACCCATTGATTTTTGTGGTCTGTGAATGACAACTATACAAGAGTATTTTGGATTGTTTACAGGATAATAACCAACGAAACTTGAAATGTATTGAACTTCTTTTTTGTCGTAATCTATCTGACATGTTCCTGTTTTGCCAGCCATTTGAAGTAGAGAATCTTTAATACTAAATGCTGTTCCCCACTTTTTATCAACAACATTAAACATCATTTTCCTCACCTTTTTTAGAGTTTCTTTTGAACAAACTGATGGGTTTATAACTTTCTTTTTAAAAGTTTTTTCAGGGGAGTTACCCTTATTACTAATTTTACTTAAAAACATTGGTTTTACTAACTGACCATTGTTGGCAATAGCATTGTAGAAAGCTAAAATCTGTAACGGTGTTAAGCTGACTCCATATCCATATGCCATCCACGGTAGATCAAGTCCGTCCCAATCAGAGTCTGAAGGATATGGAATTCTTGGAATACCCTCACCCATTATCGGAAGTTTTAGTGTTTTGTTTAGACCCATATTATATAATCTGTCTACAAATTTTTTAGGATTATTTTTGTAGTTATCATAGATTATTTTGACTAATCCCACATTTGAAGAAACCTCAAATGCTTTTGCTGCTGTTATAAGACCATAACCTCCTTTTTTTGAGTCCTTCACTTTATATTTTTTGAAAAAAGTCAATTCTCCATTACCAGTATCTATTATTGATTTTTCATTAATTACATTATCTTCTAAAGCAGCAATAATAGCCATAAGCTTAAAAGTTGAACCGGGTTCATTTGTCTCGCCTACAGCATAATTTAATTTTTCAAAATATTTCCCTTTTTCTGTTCTTCCTAGATTTGCTATTGCTTTAATTTTGCCACTTTCAACTTCCATAACTACTGCAGTTCCGTGCTGAGCCTTAAATTTTTCAAGCTGTGCAAGAAGTGCATTGTGAACAATATCCTGAATATTCACATCCAGTGTAGTATGTAAATCATATCCTTCTGTTGGCTCCTTTTCATTTGAATCACTAATAGGTTTCCATTGTCCATTAGCAATTTTTTGTTTTAATCTCAGCCCAGAGTTTCCCCTTAAAAATTCTGAAAAAGCTCCTTCGAGACCAACTCTGAAAAATGAACCATTATTATCTTGTATTTCATAACCAATGGTTCTCTCCGCTACTTTACCAAGTGGATTTTTTCTTTTAATGTCTTGTTCAACAATTAATCCTCCACGGTAAATATTTTCTTTGAAAATAGGAAAAGATTTAAACCTTCGATAATCTGAAAAACTCAAGCCTTTTTCAATTAATAAATACCTATTTTTTTGTTTCCTTGCTTCACTGAGTTTGTTGACAATTATTTCACTTGGTATCTTTTTTACGACAGATATAGAATCTGCCAAATCGTTTATTTGATTATTGAATAGATTGTTTGAAGGAATTATTGAATCCCAATATAAGTCATAACTTGGGATTGAAGTAGCCAAGATATTTCCATCAGCAGAAAAAATATCTCCTCTGCTAGGTTGTAAGATAACGTTCTTCACTAAAGTATCAGGTTGAATATCTAGTCCTTCATTATTTTCATAAAATTGAATGTAAATTAACTTCCCAATTAAAAGAAAAGAAAAGAATGTGAGTAATGTTGTGAAAAAATAAAATCTTAACATTAATTTCTTAAAAAAAATATTTTTATCACCCATCAGTTATAATAATTTTTAAAGGTGGTTGCGACGCTGGACCCAAACCTTTAGATAATAATTTTTGGGTAACAGATGATTCTTTTTTTAATATCAAAAGCTCTTCCTTGAGTTGAATAAAATCACTTTTCAAAGACTTTATGTTATTATTAAGTGACGATATTTTAAAAATTTTTTTGTCTGCGCTATGACCACTTGAAATCATAATTATAGCTAACATTGAAATAAAAAGGATCATTTTCCAGTTTTTTAAAGAATTGTCTTTAATCAAAAAGTCTATGTTTAAGAAGAATTTTAAATTTTTCATTTTTTTTCTGCAATTCTAAGTTTTGCACTCCTAGATCTAGGGTTCATTTTTACCTCTTCTGTAGATGGAATAATTAATTTACCAACTTTAAAAAGTACTTTTAATGGATTCCCAAAAAAATCCTTTTCCTCATTTTTATGAAAATTCCCATTTTGAAAAAAATATTTTACATAACGGTCTTCGAGTGAATGATATGATATGCAAACAATTCGACCGCCAGGCTTAAGCAGATCGGAGGACTGCTTTAAAAATGATTTTAATACTTCTAGCTCATTATTAACCTCAATGCGAATTGCCTGAAAAATTTGAGCTAAAAATTTATTTTTTGATTTTATTGGAATTATTGGTTTTAAAACATCAATCAGATCAAAAGTTGTCTTTATTTCATTATTTTTTCTATAGTTTAAAATATTCTGTGTTATTTTTTTTGCATTTCTTAACTCCCCATACCCTTTAAAAATATTATTTAGAGCTCTCTCATCATACGAGTTAACTACCTTATATGCATCCAAAGTTTGTGATTTATTCATCCGCATATCTAATCTGCTAGATTTGCGTATTGAAAAACCTCTAGATTTCTTATTTAGTTGATGGGATGAAACACCTAAATCAGCTAATATTCCATCAACATAATCTATTTGATAAAATTTTAAATAGTTAGTTATATAAGAGAAATTTGCAAGTATTAATTCAAAACGACTATCATCTATTTTATTTTTAAATGAGTCAGGATCTTGATCAAAACCAAATAATTTTCCATTACTATTTAATTTTTTTAATATAGCTTTTGAATGACCTCCTCCTCCGAATGTAACATCAACATAAACTCCCCCCGGATAAATTTTCAATCCCTTTATTACCTCATTTGTTAAAACTGAATTATGATATATATTCATCATTTTTGTCACCCATTACTTCTTCAGCTAGTGATCCAAAGTTGATAGCAGCTTCATTAATTACATTCTCATATGTCAATTTGTCCCAAATTTCAAGGATGTTAACTGCCGAAGAAACTACAATTTGTTTATCTACACTTGCATATTTTATTAAATCTTTAGGGATAAGAAATCTTCCTGAAATGTCCATCTCTACCTTCTTAACACCTGCAGTAAATCGACGAATAAAATCGTTATTCTTTTTGTTAAATCTATTTAACCCATTTAATTTGTTCATAAGCTTTGACCACTCGTTTAAAGGATACATTTCAATACACGGGTTGAAAACAGCACGTTTCAATACAAAACCCTCATCAACCAGCTTGGAAAGTTGTTTTTTTAAAGAAACTGGCATCATGACTCGACCCTTAGTGTCAACTTTACATTCATATGAACCAATAAGGTGTACCACTTTTTTTAAAGATTTATATCAAATATAAATTTTATTTACCACATTTTACCACATTTTACCACATTGTTAATAAGTTTTGACACTTCTGAACTCTACTATCTTAATGATTGGATTAAAATTTAAGCCATAATCTAACTAGTAAATGTCTATATTTGGTCTATAATTTTCCAGGACTAGGGTATATGGATAAAATAATACAAAAACATGAATTTCGATATGTAGAATCTGGTATTGGACAACCAATTATTATCCTCCATGGCTTAATGGGCGGACTAAGTAATTTCTCAGGGGTAATGAATTATTTCCCGAATAAAAAATACCGCGTAATTATACCTGAACTTCCAGTTTATTCATTACCAATTCTTAACACATCAGTAAAATCCTTGTCAGATTATCTTCACAAATTTATATCATTTAAGAAGCTTAAAGATATAATTTTACTTGGTAATTCTCTAGGAGGTCATATTGGTCTACTTTTCATAAAAAAATATCCTGAATTGGTAAAAGGTCTCGTTCTTACAGGAAGCTCCGGCTTATATGAGAATAATATGGGTGATGGTTATCCAAAACGTGGAGATTACGAGTACATTAAGAAAAAAAGTGAGGCTGTATTTTTTGACCCAAAAATTGCCAGTAAAGAAATTGTGGATGGAGTTTTTGAAACAGTTAATGACAGAAATAAGTTAATTCGCACATTGGCACTGGCAAAAAGTGCAATAAGGCATAATATGGCTAACGAATTACCCAAAATAAAAATTCCTACCGCAATAATTTGGGGTAGACAAGATAATGTGACTCCCCCAAATGTCGCTGAAGAATTTCATGAATTACTCCCCAATTCAATTTTGTATTGGATTGACAAATGTGGTCATGCCCCTATGATGGAGCATCCAGATGAATTTAATTCTATCCTAGAAGATTGGCTAGAAACTTCTAATTTCTAGAAAAAAACATGCAAATTAATTCTAGTCGTTTTGTAATGAGCAACACCAATGTTGCTATGTGTCCACAAAGTTATCTACCAGAATATGCTTTTATTGGAAGATCAAATGTAGGTAAGTCATCATTAATTAATTCGATATGCGGCAAGAAAAATTTAGCTAAAACTTCATCTACTCCAGGAAAAACAATTTTAATTAACCATTATCTTATAAATGAAAGCTGGTATCTAGTTGATCTACCAGGTTATGGATATGCTAGGTTATCTAAAACTAAAAAAAAAGAAATTCTTAATCTCACAAAAAATTATTTTAAAAAAAGAAAACAATTAATCAATGCATTTTTACTAATTGATATTCGGCACGAACCTCAGAGTTACGATCTTGATTTTATGATTTGGCTAAATAAAAATTTCATTTCTTTTGCTATAATTTTTACAAAATCTGATAAGCTTAAAAAAAATTCAATAGAGACAAATATTATGAAATATAAAAATGTTTTAACTCAGAATAAGTGGGATACCAGTCCCCCTATATTTGTAACATCTTCTAAAAAAAAGACAGGAAACGATAGAATCCTTGAGTATATTAAAATTCTTAACTCAGAATTTTATAAGTACAAGAGAGCTTAATTCTATTTTAACTTCAAAGCCTCTGCATAATAATCACAAAAATCTCTTATTGTTGCAGTCATTTTTTCGTCATTCGTTGCTCTATAAAATGATTCACTCATTGACAAAAACGTTTGATGAAAAAACAATTTCATTTGGTCAACAGGCATATCTTTTACCCATAAATCCATTTTAAGTGTTTCTTGTTTTTTTGAATCCCAAAATGAAAGTAATATTGCTTTTGATTGCTTATTAGAAATACCTCCATCTTTTGCAGACCAACTAATTTGTTCTGGTATTTTATTTTCATCTAAATCAACATCAATAATTATTTGTGTTTTTTTTTCTGTTGTCATTATCTTTTAGGTTTATATTTTGAAGAATTAAAAAGTTCTTGTGAAGAAAGATTAAGAAACTCAATTAGAGGAAATTCTGGATTATGCTTAAAAAAACTTCTTACAATTTGCCACCCAATCCAAACGCCTATTTTACCCGGAGATTCATTATCAATTTGTAAATAAAATTTTGAAAAAGGGGCAGGTTCTATGAATCGCTCTGTCAATTCTGAATCAGTCTTATATAAAATTTGTTTTTCTATAAAATACTGCCAAATAAATTGTTCATTATTTTTTACCCATTTAACTTCATCATCACTGTAAGCAATTTTTATTTTGTCCTGCAAGTGAGGTAAAAATTTATCTTTTAGATACATTTTTTTTCCCTCATATAATATTTTAGCAAGAAAAGTTCTTTCTTTAGAAGGAGGAATGACATATGAAGCAAATTTTTCTAATATTTGAGGTATTATGTATTTTCTATCTAATTCTTTTCTAATATAATTTGGAATACCATTGTAAAGATTATGATTTGATCCCAAGAAAGTGTCTAGAGAAATTAAAAGTATGCTATCACCGTATACCGTTTTTAATTGATAATCAACATTATTAGTTAGAAAAATGACTCTAGATAAATTAATTTTTGGGAATTGAAAATTTATTTTTTCAAACAAATCTGTTATTTCACTTTGAATATTTGATAAATCTGGGAACTCATTTTGAACAGCGTTCTGCAGAATTAGTTGTAAACTGTCTTTTTGTCTTTTTATCCAGGTACTGTCTGAAAATTGCTTTGGAAATAAAAAAGAATATTCTTTTTTCAATTTTGGGATAACTCCTGAGGGTTGATTATAGAATTTCAAATCAAATCTTTCAAAGGTTAATGAAATTGGTTTTCTATTTTCATTATTTTTTTGATTATTACAGGACGTAAAAAAAATAAATAAAACAAAAATAAAACTATACAATTGAGAATAATAAAAAAAAGTTTTACGTAATGACATTAGATTTGCTATCATATTTACAAAAATGTAATTTTATATAAATTTAAATTTTAACATTTAAATTATGAAATCAAAAGAAAAAGTAGTAAAACACATTGTAAACTGGCTAAAGGATTATTCGAAAAAATCTGGTATGCAAGGTTTTGTTGTTGGTGTTTCTGGGGGTATCGACTCAGCAGTAACCTCTACTCTCTGTGCGAAAACCGACTTAAAATTACTTTGTTTAGAAATGCCAATCAAACAACAATCATCACAAGATTCAAGGGCTTCGGATCATACAGAATGGTTGAAAAAAAAATTCAAAAATGTTTCTTCATTAAGAATATCTTTAGACAAAGTTTTCTCCTCTTTCATTAGTATACTCCCCGAAACAGACAATGAAAATGCCCAATTTCACAGCTTAGCGAATACCCGCGCCAGATTGAGGATGACAAGTTTATATTATTTCGCCGCACTAAATAAATATCTAGTTGCAGGGACTGGAAATAAAGTAGAAGATTTTGGAGTTGGTTTTTATACAAAATATGGGGATGGAGGTGTTGACATTAGTCCTATAGCAGATTTAAATAAAACTCAGGTTTTTTCACTCGCAAAGCATCTAAATATATCTGATTCCATACAAAAAGCTTCACCAACCGATGGTTTGTGGGAAGACAATCGCACTGACGAAGATCAAATTGGAGCAAGTTATGTTGAGTTAGAGTGGGCTATGAATGCTCAAAAGAATAAATTATCTAAATCTAGTTTTAATCAAAGAGAAAGGCAAGTTTACAATATATATCTAGATTTCTACAAGAAAAATCAACACAAAATGAACCCAATACCTGTGTGTCATATACCAGATAATTTTCTTTGATCTATTGAGTAAAAATTTAACGGTATGCTAAAACTTCTAATACTTGATCCACGTCTAATAGTTTTGAGAGGCATAAAGGCCTAATTCAAAAAAAATAATTCAATTGGAGTTGTGGGTGCCTTTGAGGATATCGAAGACTTTTTTTCCTTAATAGAAGAAAACTCTATAGACCTGGTAATAATGGAAATCAAACTTCAAAATGGAAGTACAATAAAAAACCATCCAAAAATTAAAAAGACTATACACAAAAATTGTGGTTATGATTTTTACCTCACAATCTCAATCAAAATATCAAATTGATTTAATCAAAGCTGGTGCTTCAGGATAGTTGTTTAAAAAAGTTGATAAGAAAATATTGATTAAGGCTATTAAATGTGCTACCATAAAGGGGTACCACTTAACAACTAACTTTGAACTTGAGATTAGTAAAAATATTGATCCCCGTCATAAAAAAAGGTTTAAAAAAAATATTTCAAAACGAGAAATCGAGGTACTTAGATTTCTTATGACAGGAAAACGAAACAATCAAAAAGCAGAATCTTTGGGCTTAATTAAAAAAAACAACTAATACCTATAAAAACAGATTAATGAAAAAGTTATGCTTAAATAATGAGATAGATCTTTATCAACAAGTGCTATATCAACAAATAATTTAAATAACCCTATTTAACTTAAGTGAAAGTAATTTTTTTAAATTTTGATACTGCATTACTTCTTCTAAAAACTCCGTTTCGCTATAATTATTTGGTTTACTTTCAGCAATCTTGACAAGATTTTGAATTTTTTGATCGACAAGGTATCTTCTAAAAGTTAAAATAGTTTCACTTACCAATTGACCCACAGCACTTTTTCGATCTTTGACAAAGATATTTTTCTTTTTCCAATTATGAAGCTGATGTTCTTCATCTGATAACAATATATCAGTTAATAAATTGCCTATTTTATTTTCCTTTTGTTGAATTATTTTTTCCGGTCTAATTTCACCTTCTCGTTGATAAGAATCAATTATCTGTGCATATAGCGACTGGTACTCAGGCTGAACCATTTCTATCTCATCTTGTTGTAAATCTAAAAACACCTTTTCGTAAACTTTTGATTGAATGGTTTTAGATTCCTCGATTAAATTTCCTTCCGAATCAGAAAAAATTAAACTTTCATCAAAAAAAGCTTCATCACTCCCATAATGAATGAGTATACTTATTATCTGTTTTTCAAGATTAACAATCGGATTATTTAAATTTAACTTATTCAAATTTTGCTTTAGATGAATGTTTTCTTGAGTCTTTACAATTCCTATTTCATTTTTTTTCAGCTTCCCTTTTTTATTTTTTTCTTGAGCGAGTGCACTGGATAAAACTTGTTCAGAGACTTTCATTCTAACCGAGCATTCTTGAATATAAATTTCTTGTTTTATAACATCAGGTATTTTTGATATACTTGAAACAATATCTCGAATGGTTTTAGCTTTTTTTATTGGATCTCCGGCGGATTCTTTTGTTAAAAGATCAATTTTAAATTGAATAAAATCTTTAGCTTCCTCGTAGAGATATGCTTTTATCTTTTCTGATTGATTAGCTCTGGAGTAACTGTCAGGATCTTCTCCATTAGGAAAAAAACAAACTCTTACATTCATGCCTTCTTGTAAAATTAAATCTATTCCTCTGATTGCTGCCTTTTGTCCTGCTGAATCACCATCAAATAAAACAACTATGTTTTGGGTTAATCTTCTAATTAATCTGATTTGATGAGTTGTTAGAGCAGTTCCTGACGAAGAAACTGTATTTTCAATACCCTTTTGATGCATTTGAATGACATCAGTGTATCCTTCAACTAAATAACATGAATCCTCTTTTACTATCGCTTTTTTTGCCTCATATAAACCGTACAGAACTTCTCCTTTACTATAGGTTTCACTTTCAGGAGAATTAAGATACTTAGCTGTATTGAGAATAGAATTTAGTGTTCTTGCACCAAATCCAAGAATTCTACCTGACATACTCTTGATAGGAAAAATGACTCTACCCCTAAAGCGATCTATATAACCTCTTTCATTTTCCATAACTAACCCAGTCTTTAAAAGATACTCTTTGTCATAGCCACAGCGCAATGATTCGTTATATAGATTATTGTATTTTTTAAGTGCATACCCTAAATCAAAAAGACGTATGGTCTTTTCATCGAAGCCTCTTTCTTTAAAATAACTTAAACCAATTGTCTTACCTTCAGAAGATTCCCATAGATTTTTCGAAAAATTTTCATTGGCAAATTGATTTAACAAGTAAAGACTTTCTAAATGATTTCTTTTTTCTTTCTCCTCTTCATTGGAAACTGTCTCCTCTATCTCAATGTTGTATTTATTTGCTAAGTATTTTATTGCCTCTGGATAGCTGAAATGTTCATGTTCCATTAAAAATGCAACAATATTTCCTCCCTTTCCACTACTAAAATCCTTCCAAATTTGTTTAACTGGTGAAACCATGAAACTTGGAGTTCGTTCATTTGAAAAAGGACTAAGTCCCTTAAAATTTGAACCTGCTTTTTTCAATGTAATAAAGTCTGCTACAACATCTTCTACCCTTGCTGTTTGAAATACTTCATCTATTGTTTTTTTTGATATCAAACTCGTGTTTTTTATAAATGTATCATTTTATTAAGTAATTTAGAGAAGAAAAAATAAGTTATATTTTTCTCTCAACTACATAATTTAGCATAAGTTCAAGTGAATCACGATAATCATTTTTTGGAAATTCATGTAAGATTGTAAGAGCCGTTTGACGGTAAAAATTCATTTTCTCTTCGGCATATTCTATACCTCCTTTTTGTTTAACCAACTTAATTAACTCATTAACTTTATTTTTGTTTTTATTTTCATTTTTTATTGTATTGATAATAAGTCGCCTTTCAGACTTACTAGATCTATTTAAGGCATGAATTAGTGGAAGCGTGATTTTTTTTTCTTTTATGTCAATGCCAACAGGTTTTCCAATTTTCTGTTTTCCATAATCAAAAAGATCATCCTTTATTTGAAATGACATCCCTATTAGTTCACCAAATTTGTGCATTTTCTGAACTTCTTCTTTATTACAATTTACTGCCTGTGCACCAATCGCACAACACGAAGCTATCAAAATAGCTGTTTTTTGTCTTATAATTTCAAAATAGGTGTCCAAAGTAATATCTAATGATCTTGATTTTTCAATTTGTAATAATTCTCCCTGGCTCATTTCCCTAACAGCTACAGATATTATTTTTAATAAGTCAAAATCTTCATTTTCGATAGACAAGAGCAATCCTTTTGACAGTAAATAGTCGCCTACTAAAACAGCAATCTTATTTTTCCACAATGCATTAATAGAAAAAAAACCTCTTCTTTTATAACTGTCATCAACAACATCATCATGAACTAATGTAGCTGTGTGAATCAATTCTATAACAGCTGCACCACGATAAGTTCTCTCATTTATCTTACCTTTTCCAAACATTTTGGATACCAGAAAAACAAACATAGGCCGCATTTGTTTACCCTTGCGATTTACAATAAAATGAGTTATCCTATTCAGAAGTGCTACTTTTGAAGACATTGAGTCTGAGAATTTCTTTTCAAAGACTTCCATTTCATCATAAATTGGTCTTTTGATTTTTTCGACAACTTTCATGTTATATTTAAAATTTATTTTAAGAGATCTTAAAATACAAAAAGACTTTCAGTTTGAGATTATTTTATTTGCTAACTGGCCGCATGCCGCATCAATATCATTACCTCTAGATCTTCGATATGTGACTCTTATTTTAGAGAAATTTAGAGTCTCAATGTAAGCATTTAAGACTTCTTGATTGGCCTCACTTTTGTAAAAGTTATCTGTAGGATTATATTGAATTAAATTTACTTTGGAAGGAATTTTTTTGCAAAACTCTACTAAGGCCTCTATATCTCTTTTTTTATCGTTTATTCCTTCCCAAACAATATATTCTATAGTTACAATACTTTTTGTTTTACCATACCAATAAATAAGTGCATCGAGCAATTCTTCTAACGGAAATTTATTCGCAAAAGGCATGATTTTTTCTCTAATACTTTGAATAGCGCTATGCAGAGAAACTGCAAGCTTGAATTTTACATTCCCATCCGCCATCTTCCTTATAATTTTTGGGATACCAGAAGTGGAGAGTGTTATTCTTTTTGGAGACATTTTCAGTCCTTCCCTACTGGTTAATTTTTCGATTGCTTTTAAAACATTATTGTAATTCATCAGTGGTTCACCCATTCCCATAAATACAATATTAGATATTGGCCTTTTGTAATTTAATAGACTTTCATGATTCATTAATAAAATTTGATCATAAATTTCATCTGAATTCAAATTGCGCATACGTTTTAAAATTGAAGTAGCACAAAAAATACAATCTAAGCTGCATCCTACTTGGGAAGAAATGCAAGCTGTTACTCTTTTTGATGTTGGAATTAGTACTGATTCAATTATTAAACTGTCATGAAGTTTAACAGAATATTTTGAAGTCCCGTCATTGCTTAATTTTTTATTATTAATTATAGCGTGATTTATTATGAATTTTCTTTTCAACAACGATCTTTGGGATAATGAAAGATTTGTCATTTCGTCAAAATTAACTACTCCTTTCTCCCAGAGCCATTTGTAAACTTGGGTTCCTTTAAATGAGGAAATCCGATTTGATAGGAAAAAATCTTGTAACTCTTCTTTGCTAAGAGTGCGGATGTTTTTTTTGAAATTTTTCACATATTACAGTAAAAACTAAACTACAATCTTTAAAGCCTAAATTATCAACATTGCATCTCCATATGAGTAAAAATTGTATTTCTCCTTTATGGCAGTTTTATATGCATGCTTAATAAAATCCGTGCTAGCAAATGCAGAAACCATCATCATAAGTGTAGATTTAGGTGTATGAAAATTTGTAATCATACAATTTGCTATGGAAAAATCATAGGGTGGAAAAATAAACTTGTGAGTCCATCCCTTAAATTGATTTAACATTCCAGAAGAAGAAACAGAGCTTTCAAGCCCTCTCATAACTGTTGTCCCAACTGCGCAAATTTTTTTCCTGTCTACCCAAGCCCTATTAACTTTTTCAACTGCTATATTATCAATAATTAACTCTTCGGAATCCATTTTATGTTTGGACAAATCTTCAACTTCTACTGGGCTAAAGGTTCCTAGCCCAACATGAAGAGTTAATTCTGCGATATCAATACCTTTTATCTCCAAACGTTTTAACAAATGTTTTGAAAAATGAAGCCCTGCTGTTGGTGCTGCAACTGCACCTTCATGTTTTGCATAAATTGTTTGATAACGTTCATGGTCTTCATCTTCTAGGGGTCTATTTATATATTTTGGTAATGGAGTTTGTCCAAGCTCTTTTAATTTGAATCTAAATTGATCATAATTCCCATCAAAGAGAAAACGAAGGGTTCTCCCCCTGGAAGTTGTATTGTCAATCACTTCGGCAACTAAACTATCATCTTCTCCAAAATACAACTTATTACCAATTCTAATTTTTCTTGCAGGATCAACCAACACGTCCCAGAGCCTTTGCTCTTTATTTAATTCTCTAAGAAGAAAAACTTCAATTCTTGCACCTGTTTTCTCTTTATTTCCAAAAAGGCGAGCAGGAAAAACTTTTGTATTGTTTAAAACCATTACATCGCCTTCATCGAAATAGTTGATGATATCCTTGAATACATGGTGTTCAATTTTTTCCTCTTTTCTATTTAGAACCATTAATCTAGACTCATCTCTGTCCGGAGATGGCCTTTGTGCTAGTAGGGTTTTAGGAAGATCAAATTGGAAATCAGAAAGTTTCATTAATTTTTTTTGATTGCAAATATACCAACTTGATTAAGACGTTGTCAAGTAAAATCCAAATTATCTGTTTTTAATAGTAAAACCGAGTTGGATAAGATCATTCCAAAAGTCAGGATAAGACTTAGAAACTACAGATGGATCTTGAATGGATAAAGGTGAAATAATTGATAAAGGAGCAAAAGCCATTGCCATTCTATGGTCATCATAGGTAGCAACAGAACAATTATTTATAAAACTTGAATTAGAATTTAAAAATAGACTATTTTCAGTAACCGAAACGTTTGCTCCTAACTTTATTAACTCTGTTTGAAGAGCAAAAAGTCTATCTGTTTCTTTAATTTTTAAGGTATGTAGACCAACTAATTCACATTCTACTCCCAAACCATAACATGTGACAGCGATTGTTTGAGCAATATCAGGTGAATTTGATAAATCATAAAATATTTTCTTTGGAAGTTTAATGTTTTCTTTTTTTAAGATAAGATTTTTACCTTTAAAAATTGAGGTTACTCCAAGTTTTTTGTAAATATTGCGAATTATAGAATCACCTTGCAAACTTTTTGATTTGAAAGTTTTTAATGAAATTTCTGATTCCTCAGAAAGTGCAACTATGCTGAAAATATATGACGCTGAACTCCAATCTGATTCAACAAGTTGATCGTTTTTAATAGGATTATGTTTGTATTTGACTTTTATTATCTGACCATCAAAAATTGTTTCAACACCAAATCTTTCTAATAATAATAAAGTCATATTTATATATGATTTTGAAGTGATTTTACCAGTTAGTTTTAATTCAATTCCATTTTCAATAAATGGCCCAATCATTAATAAAGCTGATATAAATTGACTACTAATATTAGCTGGAAGGCTTACAGAACCACCTTTTAAATTTTTCCCCTTGATATGTAAAGGTGGGTAACCTTTTTTTTTTTCATATGTAATACTAGCTCCCAAAAAGTTTAATGCATCAACAAGTATTTTGATGGGTCTTTCTTGCATTCTTTTGGAACCTGTTAACAAAACTTCTCGCCCATCAACTTGAGAAAAATAAGCAGTTAAAAAACGCATTGCAGTCCCAGCGTGATTAATATCAATAACTTTAGCTTTTGACGAAAGAGCAGCCTCCATTAACTTGCTATCTTCAGAGTTAGATTTATTTTTAATTTCAAATCCTGAGATTAGCCCTTGCAATAATAGCAATCTATTTGTTTCACTTTTTGAACCCGTTATTCTAAGTTTGCGATTAAATTTTTTTGTATTGTGCTTAATGTCAATATGCATGAATGATTTAAGATTTTAACTTAGAGTTGTTTAGGTGACGCTTATGATCACGTGCAGTATTCTTGTTTAATTTATTTTTAAAAGCAGAAGTAAGATCAACACCTGTTTGGTTAGCTAGACAGATTGTTACAAAAATTACATCTGCTAATTCCTCACCAAGATCTTTATCTTTATCTGAGTCTTTGTATGACTGTTCTCCATATCGTCTAGAAATTATTCGTGCGACTTCTCCAACTTCCTCTGTTAGTTGTGCCATATTTGTTAGCTCTGAAAAATAACGTACTCCATGAGATTTAATCCAATTATCAACTGCTTCTTGTGCTCTACTTAGGTCCATGATCAAAAATAAGCATTATAGTTGGCATTCTAAAAAATGTATTTCAATTGAATATTTTTAGAATATCATTTAAAGAATATACAATTGAACAACTTTTATGTTCTGGCTCATTATGTGAATTAAAATGTAATGCCTGCATACCTAATTTTAAAGCCCCCTGAATATCAGCCTCAAAATTATCGCCTATCATTAATGATCTGTAAGGCGTAGAGCCAGAAATTTTCATAGCAATTTCAAAAATTTTGGGATGTGGTTTTTTGTAACCTACTTCTTCTGCAGTAAAAACAAAATTGAAGTAAGGTTTTAATCCTGAATTTTTTATTTTAAACCTTTGCACTCTATTAAAACCATTTGTTATGATGTGTAATTTATAATTTCGCTTAAGATGTTTTAACAAATCTGTAGCACCATCAAATAGGTGAGGAAACTTTGAGAGATTCTCGATATACATATACGATATATCCTTTAGATCTTTAACTTTAATACTGATATTTAAAGAATTGAATGTTTGGACTAGCCTTTGTATTCGCAATTCCTTTTGACTTATTTTATTTTCTCTATAAAGCTTCCAGTAAATTTGATTTATTGGATTGTAATGAGCGAGAAAATCATCAATTTGTATGGAGTAATTTAATTTGTTAAAAATCAATTCAAATGTGAGTGCAGAGTTTCTTTCAAAATCCCAAAGTGTATGGTCTAGATCAAAAAAAATATCTGTAATTCGATTTATACTAATCACTAATAAAATCTAAAAACCCTTTTTGTAAGATATTATTTTTCAAATCAGGATCCAAAAAACCATTAGACAAAACTAAAGTGAGAACTGAAGAGGATAAGGGTAGCTTTTTACAAACTCTTATTAACTTTTCAAAAGGAAACGAATCATTTGTCTGTTTTAGTGATTGTTCTGTTGCGAAAATAGGAGTTAACTTTATTGAAAGTTGAAATTCTCTTGAAACATCATAAAAATAATATGGGGTCGCAGTTCCAGCGCGAAAACCAATTCTATCCAAATAGCCCATGCTATAATCATTTTTAAATTCATTCTCAGATAGCATTTCATAATCTTTTCTCAAATCAATAATACCATTACTTAGCCGAACATCAAAAATTGTTCTTTTAGTCAATTTTTGGAAATCATTTTTTTCTCTTATGATTTGTTTTTTTGAGTCCGTTTGAGCTTTAACTGAAGTGAGTAAACCTAAAGAAAAAAAATCACCCGTTTTTTTAATGATTTTTCTGAATCTAAGATTAAAAATTGAAGTTGATATTTGGTAAGAAGAACTGTGAGAAAAAAGAAAAAATACAATTGGTTTTATTGAACTTCTATTAAACCAGTCATTCCATTGGTGATAAGTTTCAAATGGATCATTTCTCAATTTAATTAAAACTAAAATATGTATGATTAATTGCTTAATATTTAACTTCCATATTGCAGAAAAAAAATCCCCTAAATTTTCTAATAGTGAACGATTAGAATATCTAAATGCAACAGGGACCTCTAATAAAATTTTTTTAGATGGTTTAAAATCGTCTTTCTTGACTATTTCATGGAAATTTGAAGCTAATTGTTCTTTGAATTTCGAAACCCACAAATCAATAATTGGTAATTCTAAAAAATCAAATTTAATTGAAATACTTTGAGATGGATCAAAGTACCCCAAATTTGTTTTCAAATATGGCATACACTCTTCATACCGACAAAGAAGAAAAAAGCTTGCAGCAAATATGTCAAAGGGGCAATCGCATTCCGCATCGGTTGCAAAAAAGATTGGAAGTTCATCCCAAAAATCAAGTTTTAGCTTTTGTGTTGTTATCCCCTGCTCAAAGAGTAAGAAATGGGATTTTATAAAAAATTCATCACCTAAAGGTTTATTTGAATAACTAAGTTTGGGGCCAGAATGCGCAACAAAAATTTCAACTTTAGAAGTTAAGTCAAAATTGATCAAGAGCATATTTTCAAATATGTGTTTAAAAATATATGTTATCCGAGGAGTAATTTTATGAGTATAAACTAAAAACATCTAAAAACAGTTGAATAAACTTCAAAAACAAAACAATAAATGTAATTTTTAAAAAACTAAAATTTCCTAATGTGTGATTTAATAATTTCCCAATCTATACCTCCAAAATTTCCAGAACTCATGAAAACTAGCACGTGTTTAAAATAAGTTTTTTTAATTAAATAATCCATTAAAGCATTTTTATCTGTAAATAGTTTTAGAGCTGAGCTTGCGAAAGACTTTTTAATAATATCCTCTGAAATAGTCTCTCTATTTTTATTTTTTAAAACAACCGGATCAAAAAAAATAATTGAGTTACTTGTTTTTTTTAAGATCTTAATATATTGATTCAGGAATTTAAAATCTAAACTACTAAATGTATGGAGCTCAAGGCAAAATGTAATTTCAAAATCAAAAAACTGTTTATCAACTGCGTCCACAGTTGCTTTGACTTTACTTGGAGCGTGTGCAAAGTCATTGAAAAGAAGCGAGGTTTTACCTTTTGCTATACATTCTAAACGTTTTGATGCACCTTTGAAACTTGGAATAGCTTCATAAAAATCAGAAATATTAACGCCCATTAACTGAGAAATCCACTGAGCCCCAGAAAGATTTAATAAGTTGTGATTCCCAAAAATTAATGTCGGTATTTCACCTTCTTCTGTATCAAGATAAGTTGTAGCATTTTCGACCAAAAAATTGGGAGTCCCGTAGGGAATTTTTTTTATTGTATTAGAATTATTTTCGACTAATTCTTTAAGCAATTTATCTTCATTATTAAAGATCAAAACCCCACCAGGTTGAATTGAAGAAATGAAACTGTTAAATTGTTTAACATAATCATCATAGTTTGGGTAGACGTTTACATGGTCCCAGGCAATTCCACTTATTAGGGCTATTTCAGGTTTGTACCACAAAAATTTTGGCTTTCTGTCAATAGGTGAAGACAAATATTCATCACCTTCAATCAAAATAAAATTATTTTTTTCTGAAATTTCAATTGTTTCATTAATATTTTTTTGAGGAGCTCCAACCATGAAGTCTATATCAATATTATGGTATTTTAGAACATGAATAATCATAGAGGTAATAGTTGTCTTTCCATGACTGCCAGCTATTACTACTTTTGTTTTATTCCTTGATATTTCTGATAAAAACTCCGGATAAGATTGAATATTTAATCCTAGTTCTTTTGCTTTTAATAATTCAGAATTGTCTTTTTTAGAGTGCATTCCTAAAATTACAATGTCAATTTCTGAATCTATTTTCTTAGGAAACCAACCCAACCTTGGTGGTAGCAATCCAGTGTTTCTTAAATTACTTTTCGAAGGCTCAAAAATTATATCATCGCTTCCACTAACTTTATGTCCGAGTCGATGCATAGCGATAGCTAAACTATGCATTGCACTTCCGCCTATTGCTATAAAATGTAAATTCATTGTTAGATCAATCCATTAATTAAACTCGAAATAGAAGGATAGTCATTTTCATATGATTTGAGTTTTGAAATAAAAATTTTCATCCGCGCCGTATTGCCTTTCATTTTTTCTAATTTCGCAATATGATAATAAACCCAAGGTAAAGGAATTGAATCCCGAAGAACATGTCTTTCTCCATAAAATGAAAGTGCACAAATACCCCACTCTGGATCTAATTGATAGTCAGATGCAATTCTACCTATATCATATGCTAAGTTTCTTCTGCTCTTGTTTAAATAATCTAAAAAAGAATCCGAACAACTGTTAAAGTTTGATAATAAACTATGAAATAATTTATTGTAAGTTTCACTTGCTTCTAGAACATCGTTAGTTTTTTCATAAAAAAGTCCCTCAGCAACAAGGCCCTCAATTGGATCTAACTCTTTGATTCTATAAATGTACCTTTTCGCTTCATCAATACTTCCCCCAAAAATTGTGGGTATTGACACAAGCACGTCAACTTGTGCAATTAGAAATAGTATATTTTTTGGTTCGAGATTTACTGCTTCCTGAAAAGCTCTCTTCATAATTTTTATATATTTTGTTGATGAAAATATTGATACCTCTAGCGATCTATACCCTGAAGCAGCGCCAAGTAAAAAAAAGTATTCTGAGTTTGGTTTTATTTTTAAACTCATTTGTAAAAATTTTATTGAGTTTTCCCAATCTTTATGGGTAAAAGATAGTTCTGCAATGGAATCTATCAGCTTTTTATCTTTTGTTTTATTGTAAGATGTTTTTAAATTATTTAGTGTTTTCTGATAATTAAGGTCTGATTTAAATAAATAAAATACTTTGGGTGTTGAGTCTTGGGATCGCGCAAAACTCGCAAAAAAAAGAAATAAAAAAACTTTAATATTTCTATTCATATTTTTTATTTAAAACTTTCCAAAGAAGGTCTTTTAGTTCATTTAAATTTTGTCGAGTATTACTTGACACAATTAGATAAGGAATATCTTTAAATATCGATTTCATTTCTTGAGCATACTCGTTCTCTAGTTCAGAGTCAAGAAGATCAGACTTAGAAAGAATAACCACATAATCTTTGTGTAGTAGCTCCGGATTGTAGGTCTTAAGCTCGTTTAAAAGAATACTATATTCTTCTTTAAGATTTTTTGTATCAGATGGAATAACAAAAAGCAAAATAGAGTTTCTCTCAATATGTCTGAGAAAATAATGTCCTAAACCTTTTCCGCTTGACGCCCCTTTAATAATTCCTGGGATATCAGCTATTACGAAAGATTGAAAATCATAATTTTCAACTATCCCCAGATTTGGTTTTAGTGTAGTAAATTCATAGTCTGCAATTCTTGGTTTGGCAGAAGTTAAAGAAGCAAGAAGTGTGGATTTTCCCGCATTTGGTAAACCTACTAAACCTACATCCGCAAGTAATTTTAATTCTAAAGTAATCTGTAAACTTTTCCCTTCCAAACCGGGTTGAGCATATCGTGGAGTTTGTCTCACAGAAGACTTAAAATGCCAATTTCCTCGTCCTCCCAGACCACCTTCAAGAAGAATCTTTTCTTGGTCATTATCCGTTATTTCGAAAATGATTTGATTAGTTTTTGTATCTCTTATAACGGTACCCAGGGGAACCTCAATAATGCAATCATCACCTTGTGATCCACTTTTTCGATTTTTGCTACCATGTTCTCCGTTACCTGCCGAAAAATGTTTTTTAAATTTAAATTGATAGAGAGTCCACATTTGTTGATTAGCACGTATTATGACATGACCTCCTCGGCCACCATTTCCTCCATCTGGCCCTCCTTTATCAATATATTTTTCTCTATGTAAATGGGTTGAGCCTTTGCCTCCATTTCCTGAGCGAACAAATAGCTTTACATAATCAACAAAATTACGCTCAGCCATTTTTAGATTTGTAAACTGTCTATAACCTGAACTAAACGATTGGTTATAATATCTATACTACCAATACCACTAACAGAATAAAATTTATTTTGGTCATTGTAATATGTCTTTAATGGAGATGTTTTCTTATTGTATTCTTTGAAACGATTTATAATTTTTGTTTCATTTTGATCATCAATTCTTCCACTTGATTTTCCACGCTCTAATAGTCTTTTTATGAGAACATTATCTTCGACTTCCAATGAAATTGTTGCACTAATTTGCATTTTGTAATTTTCTAAAAAATTGTCTAACGCTTCAGCTTGAGATTTAGTCCTAGGAAATCCATCAAATAGAAATCCTTTTGCATTTGTATTTTTCTTTACTTCTTCTTCTAACATTTTAATAGTCACCTGGTCTGGAACCAAATCTCCCTTATCCATAAATGATTTTGCCAATTTCCCTAATTCAGTTTTATTTTTGAGATTATAACGAAATAAATCTCCCGTAGAAATATGGACCAGACTGTATTTTATTTTTAGAAAATTAGCTTGAGTACCTTTTCCGGCACCTGGCTTTCCAAATAAAACTATGTTGATCATAAAGACAATTTTGTTTAAATATACCTATTTTGCTCGGCTTTTTTCCTATCCAAAAAACTTATCCGTATTTTAGCTAAAAGTAGATAATGAGTTTCTTTTCAGGAAAGCAAAAAATTGGAATTTTAGGAGGTGGACAGTTGGGCAAAATGCTACTAAATATTACAAGTAAATGGGATATACATACAAAAGTAATGGACCCTAATATAGAAGCACCTTCAAAAATATCATGCAACGAATTTGTTAAAGGAGATTTAATGGACTATCAGGATGTATACAGATTCGGTAAAAGTGTTGATATTCTTACAATCGAAATAGAAAATGTAAACACACATGCGCTTAGTGATTTAGAAAAAGAAGGAATAAAAGTATATCCTCAACCAAATATCATTAAAACTATACAGAATAAATGTAGTCAAAAGGAATTTTACAAGAATAATAAAATTCCAACTGCTCAGTTTAAATTATTTGATTCAAAAGATCAGTTAAAAGATGAAGTTGCTCGTGGTCTTGTTTCTTTTCCATTTGTTTGGAAATCTGAATCAATGGGATACGATGGATTTGGAGTAAAAATTGTCAGGTCAAATCAAGACCTTGAGCAAGTGAGTTCAAGAACCTGCCTTATTGAAGAGTTAGTAAATATTGACAAAGAGTTAGGAATTATTGTATGTAGAAGTCCCAAGGGTGAAACTAAATTTTTTCCATGTGTTGAAATGGAATTTCATCCTAAAGCAAATCAAGTAGAATATGTTTTATGCCCGGCTAGAATATCAAAAAGCGTATCTAAAAAAGCTGAAAAAATCGCACTTGCGGTTTCAAAGTCATTCAATCATGTAGGTTTACTAGCTGTTGAGTTATTCCTGACTTCAGATGGAGACATATTAGTAAACGAAGTGGCTCCAAGACCCCATAATAGTGGTCACTACACTATTGAAGGGGCTTACACATCTCAGTTTGAACAACACATTAGAGGAATTCTTGACCTACCACTCGGAGAAACTTCAAACAAAGTGGCTGGTGTAATGGTAAATTTAGTTGGGAAAAAGGGTTATTCTGGACTGGTAAAATTCAAAAATATTGAACACATTTTAGCTATTGAGGGAGTAAATCCCCACATTTATGGAAAGAAAAAAACAAGACCCTACAGAAAAATGGGACATATAACAGTTATTAATAAGGATTTAAATACAGCTCGTATGATTGCGGAAGAAGTGAAACAGACAATTGAAGTAATTACAAAATAATATGACAAAAGTTAGTATAATTATGGGGAGCCAATCAGATCTACCTGTGATGAATGAAGCAATAGAAATTCTTAATGAATTCAAAATAGAAGTTGAGGTAGATATAGTCTCAGCTCACCGGACGCCTGAAAAAATGTCATTATTTGGAAGCCAGGCACACAAAAGGGGTATAAAAGTAATAATAGCTGGAGCTGGAGGTGCAGCACATTTACCTGGTATGATAGCATCCCTATCACCGGTTCCTGTTATTGGAGTACCAATTAAATCAAAAAATTCATTAGATGGATGGGACTCAATTCTATCAATATTGCAAATGCCTGGCGGTGTGCCTGTAGCAACCGTTGCTTTAAACGGAGCTAAAAATGCTGGCATTCTTGCCGCACAAATGCTAGGAATCGAAAATCAGGAAATTCAAAAGAAAATATTAAAGTATAAAAACAGTTTGAAAGAAAAGGTTATTAAAAGTGGAAGAGAAATTAAAAACAATAAGACCAAGTAATCCTTTACTATACCATTTCAAGACTAATTTTGAGTCAATCCCTTTCGATAAAATTAAACCGAAAGATTTTATTCCAGCTATCAAAAAAGGGATAAGACAAGCTCTAGATAATATTCACCTAATTTGTACCAATACTGATAAACCTACTTTTGAAAATACAAATCTAGCACTAGAGTCATGTGGAAGTATTTTAGGAAGAAATAGCTCTATATTATTTAACCTAAATAGTGCAGAAACAACTAATGAAATTCAACTTATTACTAGCCAAGCTTCTGTATTGTTAACTAAATTTCAAAACGATATTAATCTTAATGAAGTTTTGTTTGATAGGATTCGCTATGTATATGAAAAGACCGATCAAAAAAATTTAAATGCCGAACAAAAAACTCTTCTAGAAAAACAGTACAAGGGTTTTGTTAGAAATGGGGCATTACTTAATAAAAGTGAGAAGAAAAAACTACGGATAATCGATGCTAAATTGGCCAAATTATCTTTGTCTTTTGGTCAAAATGTTTTAGCAGAAACACAAGCATACGAACTGCATATTAAAGATGAAAAAAAACTCAGAGGTTTACCAGAATCGCTTATTGAAATGGCAAAATCAATAGCTGAAAAAAAAAGAAAGGAAGGATGGATTATTACTCTTGATTATCCAATATATATCGCTTTTACAAAATATTCAGAGGAAAGAGAACTTAGAAAAGAAATTACACTTGCTTTTGGGAAAAGAGGATATCAAAAAAATAAAAACAATAATACTGAGATTATTATACAAATCATTTCACTCAGAAAAGAAAGAGCAAAACTCTTAGGATACGATTCACATGCTGACTTTATTTTGGAGGAGAGAATGGCTAGTTCTATTACAGAAGTAAAAAAATTTTTAGATGGCTTAGCAAAAAAAGCATTTCCTGCCGCAGAAAAAGAATGGGATACTATGAATACTTTCGCTAAAAATAAATTAAACTTAAAAAAACTTGAAAAATGGGATATTGCCTTTGTAAGTGAAAAAATCAAAAAAGTTAAACTTGACTTTGATGAACAAGAATTAAAACCCTTTTTTTCTCTTGACAATGTTTTAAAAGGAATATTTGAAATTGTTGGAAAACTTTTTGAACTCGAGTTTAAGGAAAATTATGATATTCAAAGATATAATAATGAGGTTCGAGTTTTTGAAGTTTATAAAAAAGGTTCGTTCTACGCCCTACTTTATGCAGACTTTTTCACAAGACCAGGAAAAAGAGATGGAGCATGGATGACGAGTTTTCGCCCTCAGAAAAAAAACCAAAGACCGCATGTGTCAATTGTTTGTAACTTTTCTAGACCTACAAAAACCAGGCCTTCACTACTAGCATTTCGAGAAGTTACTACTTTATTTCACGAATTTGGTCATGCACTTCATGGAATTTTAGCTAATACAAGCTATAGTAGTTTAAGTGGTACAAATGTTTATTGGGATTTTGTAGAATTACCTAGTCAAATAATGGAAAACTGGTGTTATGAAAAAGAAGCAATTTTAATTTATGCAAAACATTACAAGACCGGAAAAATCTTGCCTCAAGAATTTATTGAAAAGATAAAGAAAATTAAAAATTTTCAACAAGGCTTGCATACATTACGCCAACTAAGTTTGGGATATCTTGATATGTCCTACCACATGAAAAATTCTAATAATATAAAAAGTTTGAAAAAACATGAAAAAAGTTTAATTGAAAAATTTCAATTCACAAAAGATATTGATGAAAATTGTTTAAGTACCTCCTTTTCGCATATCTTCCAAGGGGGATATGCAGCAGGATATTATAGCTACAAATGGGCAGAAGTTTTAGATGCACACGCATTTGAACTTTTTTTGAAAAATGGAATTTTTAACAAAAAAACTTCAGCTAAGTTTCATGACAATATACTTTCAAAAGGCGGCACCGAACACCCTATGGTTTTATATAAAAAGTTTAGAGGTAAAGAACCTAATTCGTCAGCACTTTTGAAAAGAGCTGGATTAATTTAATGCATCATGATTTTATTCTTAATTTGACGGGAATACCAAAAAATTATCATAAATTTTAATTTTTTCTACCAAGCGAGATATCCTCCTCTAAGATCATAAATCTGTTTAAAACCAAGTGAGTCAAAAATTTTCGAAGCCTTAGCACTTCTTCCTCCAGCAGAACAATAAAGAAGTACAGGTTTACTTCTATCAAGTTTTGAGATTTGAGATAAAAAATCCTTTGATTTAAAATTTATATTTTCTGCATCAGCAATAAACCCGCTACTATATTCATTTGGAGTTCTTACATCTATTAATTGCACCTCTTTATTTAATAGTATTTGGAAATCTTCTTTTTCTACAATATGAATGTTAGATTTTTTTTGTGAACAACATAAAAAGATAAGTGTTATTAAAATTTTTTTCATTTTCTAGTTTATTAAATTATTTAGTATATCCTTTACTTAATATCATAATATAATGGAGGATATTTTAAATGATAATTAGTGATTTTTTGAAAAAAGTGGGCAAATTCAAGAATTTTTTCTTCCTGATACAAGTTACCTAAAAAACTTATACTAGTAGGATGATTTTCAGAATCAAAGCCCGTCGGTACACAGACGACTGGATGACCTGTTAAGTTTGTAATCATTAACTGGTTGCCACCTGAGGTTGGGCTAATTAAGACATCAATTTCTTTCATTATGGAATGCATCTCTTCAATTAATTTAAATCTAAATCTATTTGCTTGTATATATTCAACAGCTGGAATGAAACGTGATTGTCTAAGGCTATTAGCTCTAGATTTCTGGTTTTGTTGGACCATACTGTCAACTTTACCACTTCTCACTAATTCATCAAAATAAGCTCCTGATTCAGATCTTAAGATTATATCAAAAACCTTAAAAGGATAGTCTTTTGGTAAATTTATTGGCAACAGACTTATACCATTTTGTTTTAATAATTTAATTACATCACGAATGTTGTCACCACTATCTGTTGTATCTTTTTCAATTAAATCCTTCAAAAATCCAATTTTATATTTCTCAGGTTTTGATTTAATATTAAAAAAATAAGATACATCAACAGATGTTGGGTCTAAAGGATCTTTGCCATAAATAGCTTCAAAAACTATAGCACACCCTATAGCGGAACGACACATTGGTCCAACTTTATCCATGGACCAAGAAAGAGTCATTACTCCATTTCTGCTTACTCTTCCATAAGTGGGTCTTAATCCAGTTATACCATTACGGGTACTTGGTGAAACTATAGAGCCAAGGGTCTCTGTTCCAATTGAAAATCCAACCAATCCAGCTGCAGTTGCGGATCCTGAACCAGCAGAGGAACCACTTGCCCCTTGTTTAGGATCCCAAGGATTTCGGGTCATCCCTCCGAACCAAACGTCACCTCTTGCCAATGAACCAGAAACTAGTTTAGCTACAAGTACAGCTCCTGATCTCTCCAGCTTTCTAGCAATTGTTGCGGTTTTGTTAATTCGTTGATATTTATACGGATAAGCGCCCCAAGTTGTAGGATAACCCTCTACTGAAATAAGATCCTTCAAGCCATAGGGTATTCCGTGTAATGGCCCCAATATAATTCCATTTTCAAGAAGACTGTCAGCCCTTTTTGCTTGCTTAAGGGCTAAGTCTTCAGTTAAATTTATTGCACAAAAAAGAGAAGAGTTATGCTGCTTAAGTCGTTTTATATAAAGTTTAGTTAGTTCTAAGGACGTGATCATTTTAGACTTAATAAGAGCGTGAAGTTGTGGGACTGTATAAAACGCTATCTCATCTAAATTTTTTGGAAGATTTTGTTTTTTAATTGTACCAAAGTTTGATTTTAATTCTCTGTTTTTTGGTATTTCAAATTTAATTGGATGCGGATTAAATAATAAGCTAGGTATCTGCTCGTAGCTTAATGAAAAATTTCTCATGCTGTCATATCCAGCTCTGTTACGCTGCAAATATGGGTATAAAGTGTCCAACTTTTTTTTATTAAAGTTAACACCTATTAAGGATTGACTTTTTCTTATGTCCCTTTTAGAAAAGAATGTATCTCCTGCAGATTTACAAGAAAGAAAAATAAAGATTATAATTAGTAGGCAACAACGTTTTTGAATAAAAGAAAGATGATAAAACAATTATTTTCAAATTTTACAAAGTCATATTAAAGTTAAGCAAATAGTAAAGAACACTCCAAAAGATTGGTATTGATTCAACCCAAAAACTAGTTAGATATTTTGAATGTTCAGGAGTAACTATGTAAAGAAAAACGATTAATAACAAGAAACTAATAGCTGAACTTAAACCAAATGCAGAAAAAATTCCAAATAAAAAAAATGTGGAAACTAGATTTATTATTGAGAGAAGGTAACCCAATAATTTTACATTGTATATTCCAAAAATTTGAGCTAAGGTTAAAGGATTAGGTTGATCCCGCTTTAAATCCCTTATTTCAAAAGGTATCGTAGCAACGAAAATATAAATTCCTTGAATCATTAAAAGCTGAAAAAATAAATCAATATCAAATTTTGGTGCAATTGAAATCGGAACTCCGACAACAAGTGATAACCAGCCACCAACTACAAGAAAAATTTTAAAACCCTTAACGTTCCTCAAATTTTTGTAGTTCTTAAAAGGGATCGTGTATAATAATACTATAAGTGCCCCAAAAAAAACAAAAATTTTTGTTGTGAGTTTTAAATTAAAAAATTGTTGAACAGCAAACAAAATGCATCCTATCGATAAAAAAAAAATAAGTTTTAATCGAATTTTTTTTTTTTGTTTAAAATGACAGGGAAAAACTTTATGAAATTATACGAAAAACAGGCACAACAAAAAATAAATATTAACAATAATGGGGTAACATTTTTATAAATCAGATCAATAGATAAGTAGGACAATGAAACTACTGATAAGGCCACGTGAATACTGGAATTTATATAAAAATCAAAAAGTTTTTTTAGAAAATTTTTCACATACAAATATCGAAACTTTCGAACAAGTCAAATAATTTTTCATAAAATTTTTAGAATAAGAAAAAATCCATCTTTAATATGTTACATGGAAAATGTAATTTTACAATGAAAAAGGAGATATATGAAAAGAGAAATGTTTGTAAATAGACATTTGGGCCCAGATGAAAATCAAATAAAAAAAATTTTATCTAAAATTGGAGTAAAATCAATTGGGGATCTACTAGATGAGACAATACCAGATTCAATACGGCTAAAGAAACCATTAGATTTACCAAAAGGAATAAGTGAAGCGGAATTTACAAAACACATCAATTCTTTAGGAAGGGATAACAAGGTGTTTAACACATATATTGGCTTGGGGTACCACGATACAGTGACTCCTGCAGTTATTCAGAGAAACATTCTTGAAAATCCAAGCTGGTATACTGCTTACACCCCGTATCAAGCGGAAATTGCTCAAGGTAGATTAGAGGCTCTCTTTAATTTTCAAACTATAGTTTGTGAATTAACCGGAATGGAACTAGCTAATGCATCTCTTTTAGACGAAAGTACTGCTGCTGCTGAGGCCATGACAATGCTTTTTGGATCACAAACTAGAGAACAGAAAAAGTACGGGGCTTTCAGATTTTTTGTAGACGAAAACGTACTTCCCCAAACACTTTCAGTTTTAAAAACCAGAAGTGCTCCATTAGGAATAAGTCTTGTAGTTGGCGATGCAAATAATTTTGAATATGACTTTACTTTTTTTGGTTCACTATTTCAATACCCTGGAGCAAAAGGAGAAATTCCAAATCTAGAAAGTTGGATCAAGAATGCCAAAGATAATAATGTTTGCTCAGTTGTTGCTGCTGACATAATGAGCCTTGTAATGCTAGAAAGTCCTGGTACTTTTGGAGCAGATGTTGTTGTTGGCACAACACAAAGATTTGGGATTCCAATGGGTTATGGTGGCCCCCACGCAGCTTTTTTTGCAACTCGTGATAAGTATAAACGAAATATACCTGGAAGAATTATAGGTAAAACAAAAGACCTTAATGAAAATCCTGCTTTACGCATGGCATTGCAAACCAGAGAACAACATATAAAAAGAGATCGTGCTACCTCAAATATATGCACTGCACAAGTCCTTCTAGCTGTTATGGCTGGAATGTACGTCGTTTATCATGGTCCTAAGGGTTTATTCAATATTTCCAACTCAATACATCAAAAAACTATTGATCTAAGCTTAAAGCTTTCCGAACTAGGATTTAAACAAATAAATAAACATTTTTTTGACACACTACAAATTAAGACAAACGTTCTAAAGATTAAAAAGCAAGCTGAGCTTAATAGGGTCAACTTTTATTATCCAGACGGTAATACGATTTGTCTTTCGTTAAATGAGGCTGTCACAGAAAAAGATATTGATAAAATAGTATCAATATTTAAAAGTTCATCTAACTCAATTAAAAAGAATAGTGAATTAAAGACTAAAGAGAATTATATTCCAAAATCACTAATAAAGTCAGGTGAAATATTAACACACAAAATTTTCAACAGTTATCACTCCGAAACTGCATTGATGAGATATATTAAATATTTAGAAAGAAAAGATTTAGCTCTAAATCATTCAATGATTTCGCTAGGTTCATGCACAATGAAATTGAATGCCGCTGCAGAAATGCTGCCGCTTAGTGATTCCAATTGGGGTAACATTCATCCCTTTGTTCCATCAGATCAAGTTATCGGCTATGAGAAAATGCTCAATGAATTAAATTTGCAATTAACCGAGATCACTGGTTTTGCAGATACATCGCTCCAACCAAACTCAGGAGCACAAGGAGAATATGCAGGATTAATGGTTATTCGTGCTTATCATGAGAACCAAAACCAAAAAAAACGAAATATTTGTTTAATACCAGCTTCAGCTCACGGCACAAATCCAGCTTCTGCAGTTATGGCTGGAATGGAAGTAGTGGTTGTAAATACAGATTCAAAAGGGAATATTGATTGGATTGATATTAACGAAAAAGCACAAATTCACAAAGACAAGTTAGCAGCATTAATGATAACCTATCCAAGTACCCATGGAGTATTCGAAACCAGAATCAAAGATATAACGCGACTTATTCACGATTGCGGAGGTCAAGTATATATGGACGGAGCTAACATGAATGCACAGGTTGGTTTAACAAGCCCTGCTCAAATTGGAGCTGACGTATGCCATTTGAATTTACATAAAACTTTTGCAATTCCACATGGTGGTGGAGGACCAGGAGTAGGTCCTATATCAGTTGCATCTCATCTGAAATCCTTTTTACCTGGAAATCCTATGGTTAAGACCGGAGGTCCAAATTCAATAACATCTATATCTGGAGCTCCATATGGATCCGCTTTAGCATGTCTTATTTCCTATGGATATATTAAAATGCTTGGTGGTGACGGGCTTCAAAAAGCTACAGAAGTAGCAATTTTAAATGCAAACTATATTCAAAAACGTCTAGATGGAGCATACGATGTCCTTTATTCAGGTGAAAAAGGACGCTCTGCACACGAGCTTATTATTGACTGTAGGCCATTTAAAAATAAAGGGATTGAAGTGGTTGATATTGCGAAACGTTTAATGGATTACGGTTTTCACGCACCAACAGTTTCTTTTCCTGTAGCGGGAACTATGATGATAGAACCAACAGAAAGTGAAAATCTTGATGAAATAGATCGCTTTTGTGATGCAATGATATCTATTAGGATGGAAATTGCTTCAGATAATGAAGATGATAATGCTTTATTAAAAAATGCACCCCATACTCTTGAAATGGTTACTTCAGATGTTTGGGAATTTCCGTATTCAAGGCAAAAAGCTGCATTCCCATTAAAGTTTGTTTCTAAAAATAAATTTTGGCCCTCAGTTAGACGTGTTGACGAAGCTTATGGCGATCGTAATCTAGTTTGTACATGTGATCCAATAGAATCCTATATAGATGTCTCATTATCAAATATTTAAATTTTCGTATCTAAAATTTAAATTAGTACTTTAAAAGGCTTAGACTTCGTATCAATTTCAAGACCTTGTGCATTTTGACCCTTTATTGAATTACTTTTATGTAACTATCATGAACATAAAAATCACAGGCACTGGCAGCGTTATCCCATTAAAAGTTGAACAAAATATCAGTTTTTCTAATCATAAATTCTTTGACGTTAACGGCGTGTCAATAAAAAATTCAAACAAGGTTATTATTGAGAAGTTCAAATCGATTACAGGCATTGAACAAAGAAGATATATCGAAGATAATCAAACTGTAACTGATATTGCCATAGAAGCGGCTCAAAAATCAATTGATGATGCTAAAGTAAATCCTGAATCAATTGACTACATAATAGTCGCCCATAATGTTGGTGAAATCGGTTTTGAATCAAATCAAATAGATACACTCCCATGCCTCGCATCTAAAGTGAAAGCTGGGTTAGAAATTAAAAATCCAAATTGCGTTGCTTATGATATTTTATTTGGTTGTCCTGGATGGGTTGAGGGTGTAATTCAAGCAAAAGCATTTATTAGAGCTAAAATGGCTAAAAAATGCCTCGTAATAGGGGCGGATACCTTATCGAGGGTCTTAGATCATACAGATAGAGATTCAATGATATATGCTGACGGTGCTGGAGCAACAATAATCGAAAAATCAAATGACAAGGGAGGAATATTATCTCATAAAACAGTAACATATACAAGCGAAGGTGAAGCAGATTTCATATTTTATGGTACTGCAAATAATAAAGTTGGGGATTCAAAATACATTAAAATGCAGGGTAGAAAAGTTTATGAATTTGCCTTAAGTAAAGTGCCATTGGCATTAAAAAGTTGTTTGGAATCAGCAGGAAGACCATTAAGCGAACTAAAAAAAATATTTTTACACCAGGCGAATTTAAAAATGGATGAAGCTATTATTACGAGATTTTATGGTCTTTATAACAAAAAAATGCCAGAAAAAATATTGCCAATGAACATTAAAGAGTTTGGTAACAGTTCTGTTGCTACTGTTCCTACATTATTCGATTTAGTTAAAAACAAAAATTATTGTGGTCATACCTTAGAGAAGAATGATTTAATTCTCTTTGCCTCTGTAGGAGCTGGAATGAATATTAATGCAATTGCCTATCAAGTGTAATATTAACTTAAAATTCAATTTTTTTAAAATAGGGTTTTTACTCAAAATTAGTAACTTTGATAGGGTATGAAGATCATTTCGAACATAGGAAAATACTTCTTAATGCTACAAAGTGTTTTTGGAAAATTTACCAAATGGAAAGTACTAAAACTGCTAATTTTTAAAGATATTGACTACCTAATAATTGGGTCATTAGGGATAGTTTCGTTCATTTCATTTTTTGTAGGAGGAGTAGTCTCTATTCAGACTGCTCTAAATCTTGAAAACCCTTTTTTACCAAAAAATTTAATTGGTTTTGCAACTCGGCAGTCAATCATTTTAGAATTTGCTCCAACTTTTATTTCAATAATAATGGCAGGAAAAGTCGGTTCCTATATTACCTCTAGTATTGGTACTATGAGAGTAACAGAACAGATTGATGCACTCGAAGTAATGGGAATCAATACATATAATTATCTTATTTTCCCAAAAATTGTAGCTCTTTTACTTTATCCATTGGTTATTTGCATATCAATGTTTTTAGGCATTTTTGGTGGTTATATCGCCTGTGTTTACGGTGGTTTTTCAACTAGTGGTGAATTTATTCAAGGAATACAATTAGATTTTACCCCTTTTCATGTTACTTATGCATTTATAAAAACTGCCTTTTTTTCTTTCATTCTTGCTACGATTCCTTCATTTCACGGATATTTTATGACGGGGGGGGCGCTAGAAGTTGGAAAAGCAAGCACAGTTTCATTTGTCTGGACTAGTGTGGTAATTATTTTACTTAATTACTTGATAACTCAACTTTTATTAACGTAAATGATAAAGGTCAAAAATATATCCAAAGAGTTTGACGGATCACCTGTTCTAAAGGGAATATCTACATTTTTTGAGAAAGGAAAAACTAATTTAATTATTGGTCAAAGTGGATCTGGTAAAACTGTTTTCTTAAAATGTTTACTTGGGCTTTTTGAAACTAATTCTGGACAAATTTTTTTTGAAAATAGTCCAATAAATCAAATGAGTTCAAAAGAACGCTCAATACTTAGACAAGAAATAGGAATGGTTTTCCAGGGTAGTGCACTATTTGATTCTATGACCGTTGAAGAAAATATAATGTTCCCTATGCAAATGTTTACAAGAAAAGATGATGAAGAAGTACGTGAAAGAGCTAATCAAGCTATTAAAAGAGTTAACTTGATAAATGCTAATGAAAAATACCCTGATGAAATATCCGGAGGAATGAAAAAAAGAGTTGCTATAGCAAGATCTATAATTATGAATCCAAAATATCTTTTCTGTGATGAGCCAAATTCAGGTTTAGATCCCAAAACAGCTATTCTTATTGATAACTTGATTCAAGAGATTACCGCGGAGTATAATATAACAACTGTAATAAACACTCACGATATGAATTCTGTGATGGAAATTGGAGAAAAAATAGTTTTTTTACTAAATGGGAAAAAGGCTTGGGAAGGATCTAACAAAGATATTTTCAATACCGATAGTGAAGCAGTTTCTAACTTTGTGTATTCTTCAGATTTATTTAAAAAAGTTAGAAAAATGTACTTGGAAAAAAAATAAATTCTAAATTGGTATAACTTCTATTTGTGGACTAAAAAGATAAATCATATTAGAATTTAGACTTTTACATTCATAAAGCTTTCTCCTTTTATTTAATTTAACAAACTTTCTTCCATCTTTTAGTTTAAAAAATTGTCCCATTTTTATTTCAAAAATCAGTAACCCTTTTTTCTTTATATCATATTTTCTTAATGCCAAAAATAGATTTAAATCCCTATCAGTACTTGCCTTTGGATTTTTTATATATTGTTCTAAACATCTGCATATTTGATCTGGGAAAATTTGATCATTTAAAAATGGAATCAATATTTTTTTAAATGTTGACTTCCACTCTAAACCATGAGGTTTCATAACATTTAAATAATTCTTGTAAACCCGGTAATGTGCTATTTCATGAAGTAATGTAATCAAAAAACGGTATGGGTTTAGTGATTGGTTTATTGTAATTGATAATTCACCATTGGCTTTTTTTCTAAAATCTCCGTGCTTGGAAGTTCTTTTTTTTGTTACTCTAATAGTTATGGGCTCTGATTCTAAGAGCTTTAACACTTTTTTTTTTGATTTTTCTGGAATTAATTGAAAAAAATGTTCCATATAAGGTACCTCCTAAGGTGTTGACGACGAAACGGGTAAAATTTTACCATTAAAATATTTCTGTCCCATCAAAGCAAAATCCAATACAAAGTCAGCAATTTCTTTTGCTGAAATTGGTGCTTCAAGCCCAGGAAATGCTTCTTCCAACATCTTGGTTTGTACAGCCCCAAATGCTAGAGCATTAAATGAAGGTCCATTATCTTTGTATTCTTCAGCTAATAATTCAGTTATGATATTAACAGCTCCCTTACTGCTACTGTAGGCTGTTAAGCCAGGAAATTTTGTACTGCCATTAATTCCTCCCATACTGGATATATTTACAACATGTCCTTTTCTATGAATTGAAGGCAAAACTTTACGTGTAAGTGATGATAGGCCAAAAACATTCACCTGAAAAATATATTCAAACTCTTTCCTCGAAATTTTTTCAAAGGGTTTATTTAAAAATGCACCTGCATTATTTATAAGTGCATCTACTCGCAATCCTTCGTTGTTAATTTCACTGCAAAATTCATCAATAGAGTTTTCATCAACTAAATCGACTTCTCGCGGATGTAAGAAGGAACTCTCTTTGAGTGCTTTTATATTTCTTGAAATTGAGTATACTTTATGCCCTTTTTTCTCTGCAATTTTGACAACTTCATTACCTATTCCGCTACTAGCACCTGTTATAATTAAAGTTTTTGACATTTTAAATCAATCTCATAATCAAAAAAAGAAACATCATTACAATAGCATTTTTAAGGGGTTTTCAATGTAATCTTTTAACGTTTGTAAAAATTGAGCTCCCGTTGCCCCATCGACAACTCTATGATCACATGCTAAAGTTAGTTTTAATGTATTCCCTACAATTATTTTTTCATCTTTAACTATTGGTTTTTTGACTATTGCACCTACTGATAAAATTGCACCATTAGGTTGATTAATGATAGATGTAAATTCTTGTATTCCAAACATTCCAAGATTAGAAATTGTAAATGTACTACCATCCATTTCTTCGGGTTTCAATTTTTTTTCCCTAGCGCGTAAAGCAAAGTCCTTAACTGTGGTCCCTATCTGAGGAAGATTTTGCTCATCAGCAAACTTAACTACTGGAACTAATAATCCATCTTCAACAGCTACAGCAACACCTATATGGACATGGTGGTGTTGAGTGATTTGATCATCTTCCCATTTAGCATTCACTTCAGGATGATGTTTCAATGAAAGTGCAGAGGCCTTAATTATAATGTCATTAAAAGAAATTTTAGTTTCAGGTAAAGAATTGAACTGATTTCTAAATGAAATAGTATTTCCCATATCAAACTCTACTCCAAGATAATAGTGTGGTGCAGAAAACTTAGAAGTAGATAATCTTTTAGCTATTGTTTTTCTCATTTGAGAATTTGCAATTTTAGTTATAGACTCCTTACCTAATGATGCATTAGGCTTTGAAAAGTTATTTCCGTAAGTTTCTAATTTGAAGTTGTCTATATCGCGTTTAATAATCCTTCCAAACTCTCCTGAACCCTTCACCGAATTTAAGTTAATTCCCTTTTCCTCAGCTAACTTTTTTGCTAAAGGAGAAGCAATAATTCTTCCATTTGAATTTACTTTGTTTTCAATTAATTGAGGTTTTGATTCTTGTTCAAAAATGGGTAAATCATGTTCTGGTTTATCTTTATTTTCGATAGATTTTGACTTTGATACTTTGTCTGTAGTGTATGGATTTTCACTGCCTAAAGATGCAATTACCTTTTTTATGTTAGTCCCTGATTTACCAATTATTGCAAGCAAACTGTCCACAGGAGCTGATTTACCTTCTTCAAGTCCTATATGTAAAAGTTCGCCTTGATAAAATGATTCGAATTCCATTGTTGCCTTATCAGTTTCAATTTCTGCTAATATGTCGCCCTCATTGATCTGGTCACCAACTTTTTTAAACCACTTAGCAACGGTTCCTTCTTCCATAGTATCACTTAACCTTGGCATGTTTATTATTTCTACTTCGTCAGGAATGTCAATATTAGAATCATCTTCAGATTGAATATCTGTGGTTTCAGAAACTTTATCTTTTGATTCTTTTTCACTAAAATTTCCTTTAATTATCTCAGATATATCTTCACCTTTTTCACCTATAACTGCTAGAAGAGTGTCTACTGGGGCTGTTCCTCCTTCTTGAATTCCAATATGAAGCAGCTCGCCCTCATTAAAAGATTCGAATTCCATGGTTGCTTTATCAGTTTCAATTTCAGCCAATATATCTCCTTCATTAATCTGGTCACCAACCTTTTTAAACCATTTCGCGACTGTACCCTCTTCCATTGTGTCACTTAACCTTGGCATATTTATTATTTCAGCCATAGACTATAATTTATGTTTTATAAATGGGTAATCATTTTCCTCATATACGGCATCGTACATCAAGCTAGTTTCAGGATAAGGAGAAGATTCAGCAAATTTTTCACACTCGCTTACGTGTTCTTTAACAGACATATCTATAGAATTCAATTGTTTTTGAGTTGCATATTTTTTTGTTAAAATGGTGTCCTTCACTTGTGTTATTGGATCAATTTTTCTGTACTCCTCAACCTCATCTTTAGTACGATAATGTTGTGCGTCTGACATAGAATGGCCGCGGTATCTATATGTTTTCATTTCTAAAAACGACGGCCCTCCACCTTTACGAGCAAGATTAATTGCCTTATCCATTGTTTTGGCAACAGCAACTGGATCCATACCATCACAAGGCTCGCAAGGCATATCGTATCCTAAACCTAGCTTCCAGATTTCTACGTGTGAAGCAGTGCGTGCTACTGAAGTTCCCATAGCATATCCATTATTTTCCACAACAAAAACAACTGGAAGTTGCCAAAGTGTTGCTAGGTTTAGTGTTTCGTGAAGAGATCCTTGCCGAACAGCTCCATCACCCATAAAGCATAAAGTTACATTATCACGATTGAAATATTTATCTCCGAAGGCCATTCCAGCTCCCAGAGGGATTTGACCTCCAACAATTCCGTGTCCACCATGGAACTTATGTTCTTTTGAAAAAATGTGCATAGATCCACCAAGACCTTGTGACGTCCCTGTAGCTTTCCCATAAAGTTCTGCCATTACACGTTTTGGATCAACTCCCATGCCGATAGGTTGGACGTGATTTCGATAAGCTGTAATCATCCGGTCTTTGCCTATTTCCATAGCATGAAGTGAGCCCGCAAGAACAGCTTCTTGTCCATTATATAAATGTAGAAAACCTCTCACTTTTTGTTGTATGTAAACTCCTGCAAGCTTATCTTCAAACTTTCTCCAAAAAAGCATGTTTTCATACCAATCCAAATAAGTTTGCTTTGTAATTTTCTTCATAAAATCCTAATATTCATCCATTAATCAAATATAAAATTAATTAATTCTGGTTTAAATTGAGTCATTAATTATTTATATTATTCTGTTATTCTCCATTATCGCTATTATTAATATTCTCATTAGGTTCTTGAGAAGAAGTTTGGTCTAGATTTATAGATAGAGAAAAACGAATCGTATTTTCCAGAGGATTTCTAACTCGGGAAGTTGAAAATAAATAAGAAAGGTCAATTTCAAAAAAATTGAGATTAAATCCAGCACCCATTGTTAAATATCTTCGTGAACCTTTATTTTGGCTTTCATTGAAAAACCCTGTTCTTATTGACAGAGAATCTTGAAAGCAGTATTCTAATCCAAATGCCATTGTTATTTCACTTAATTCCTCGGATAAACCTCCCGGTGCATCAGAAAAAGATCTAAAAATTCCATTTATAAAGTCTATATCTGGTTGCTTGTACCCTAATAGATTTTGATTTGAGTCATAAATTGCAACTGGTGTTGGTACTAAAAGTTTACTTAATTCAGTGTAGAAACCTAATGTATTGTCATCATCAAATAAAATATCAAATCCTGCACCTAATCTCAGGTTTGTTGGAATAAAACTTTTTTGAGTTCCTGATTCATAATTTAATCTTGGTCCGATGTTAGATATATTAATTCCTGACCTGATAAGTGCAGAATTTGAACTCATTTTAAAAATTTCACTTTGGTAAAAAGCAGATATATCTATTCCTAGTGAGCTCGCTGACGAGGTGTCTGCGTCAACAGCAACTTTTAAATCTGAGTAAATAAAACGTCCCGCTACTGACATAGAAAATTCATTACTTAATTTTAGTGCATACGATAAATCTAGTGTTAATTCAGATGGTCGCTCAATACCTTGATCTACTATTGAACCAGCAATAAATTCATTAAATTGAATCTCACCAAGACTAAAATATCTTAGGCCAGTTGCCCATGAACTTCTATCATCAATTTTTTTAAAAAAAAGTATATTCCCAAGAAAAATATCATCAACTAACTTGCTTAGATAGGGCGTATAACTGAGTCCAATCCCTTTTTCGTTTGACGCAAAAGCATATTTTGCTGGATTCCAATATTGAGAGTAGTTATCAGCCGATGTTGCTACTCCTAACTCTCCCATTCCTGCTGCACGCGCGTCAGCTGTTATCATAACGAAAGGAACACCTGTCGTGACTACACGATTAGAATTTTGGGAAAAATTCTTATGTGCTACGATACAGAAAGTAAATAATAAAAATAAAACAAATCTCATGCCTTAAATTTCCCTTTAAAAACGAAATTTTTCCTAAAATCTTGTACAACTTTTAGAAAAAGTAGGGCCATGTTAAAAGTGAGAGCAATATTTTAAAAGATTAGTCGTTATTCTGATAGAACATATTATGATTTCTGTAAATAAACCAAATTTGATTATTTGTATATTGCAGAACGATTTATATTAATTAATACTAAAAATGAACTTTAGTAACTTTAAACAACTTTTTTTAATGATCCTAGGAGGCTTATTTGTCACGAGTTGTGGTGGAGGAAATACATCACGAGGCACTGGTTGGGATATAAACTCTAAAAAAGGTGGATTTCAATATAATACTGAATTTAATGACCAAGAAACTGGTCCAGGTCTAGTTTTCATAGAGGGTGGCACTTACACAAAAGGTCAAGTACAAGATGATGTAATGCATGATTGGAACAATTCACCAACAAAACAACATGTTATGTCATTTTATATTGATGAAACTGAGGTTACGAATCTAATGTATATGGAATACCTTGATTGGTTGGAATTTGTTTTTCCTACACAAGAGCCACGTTACAGACAAATATATGAAGGAGCACTACCAGATACATTAGTGTGGAGGAGTCAGTTAGGTTACGTTGAAGAATTAACAACTAATTACCTTCGTCATCCTGCTTATGCAGAATATCCTGTTGTGGGTGTTAATTGGCTTCAAGCTGTTCAGTTTGCAGAATGGAGAACAGATAGGGTAAACGAATTTATTCTTGAGCGAGAAGCTTTTGTTCAAAAAGATGTCAGATACAATGAGGTTGAAACTAACAGTACATTCAATACCGACGCCTATCTTAAAAGGCCAGAAACATCTTATGCAGGAAAAATGGATAGTTTAGTTGGAAAAAGAGGGGAAGAAAAAAAGGGAGACTCAATTGTTAAAGTATATGCAGGTGTAGAAAAAGGAGTTCTTTTACCATCATATAGATTACCAACCGAAGCTGAATGGGAGTATGCCGCTCTAGCTCTTGTGGGTGATCGTGAATACAACAATTATAGAGGAAAAAAGAAATATCCTTGGTCAGGAGAGTATACTAGATCAAGTGATCGAAGAACAGAAGGTGATCAACTAGCTAACTTCAAGCTTGGTAAAGGAGATTATGGCGGAATAGCGGGATGGTCAGATGACGGTGCAGATATTACTATTCAAGTAAAACAGTATCCCCCTAATGACTTTGGTGTTTATGATATGGCTGGTAATGTGGCTGAATGGGTTTCTGACGTATATAGACCAATAGTAGACGATGAAGCAAACGACTTTAATTACTACCGTGGTAATGTTTATACAAAATCTGTAATAGGGGAAGATGGCAAGGCTGTAATAATTGCGGCCGACCAATTAATATTTGATACCCTTCCCAATGGTAAGGTTTTACTTAAGCGTCTGCCTGGAGAACTTGAGCAAGTAGCTATCGACGAGAATGAAACATTTTTAAGAGAAAATTTTTCTGAGAGTGATAATCGGAACTTTAGGGATGGTGACACAGAATCAACAAGAAACTTTGCTTCTGGAAAGCCTGAAGAAGGTATTGACCAAAAGCCTGAAACTACACAAATGTATGACGCTCCAACTCCTCCAAAAGTCACTTTAAATGCTGATGGAGAACTAGTTCGCGAATACGATAGGAACCCAAATAGAACTACCTTAATTACTGATGAAGTAAGGGTTTATAAGGGAGGTTCATGGAAAGATAGAGCATATTGGCTTGATCCAGCTCAAAGAAGATATTTGCCACAATATATTGCTACAGATTACATAGGCTTCAGATGTGCTATGTCTAGACTAGGTTCAAAAAGCCAAAATAAGAAAAGAGCTCGCCATAAAAGGAAAGGGTAAAATTAAAAAACAAGCATCTTTTATTTAGATGCTTTTTTTTT
>CETK01158442.1_pt1 | contig 79000 bp, 68 predicted proteins | sample 361431 | NCBI WGS metagenome assembly CETK01 (sample SAMEA2622452, study PRJEB7988) | marine metagenome | biome: marine biome (ENVO:00000447); feature: surface water layer (ENVO:00002042); material: "saline water (ENVO:00002010), including plankton (ENVO:xxxxxxxx)" | depth 5 m | reverse complement strand
CCTGATCCTTTAATACGTCAGTATTTTCAACGTGAAGATGGAACTATCGATCCCTATATGGTTCAAAATGTATTATCGGACGAACAATATTCTCAGGAAGCAATTGCCATTGAATTGCAATTGCGACAAAAAAGGCGACAAGAAAAGCTAAGCAATTATATTACTTCTGGTCTACAAGTTACTCAAACCGAGATAGAGCGAGAATTTATATGGCGTAATACTTTTGCCGAATTAGAATATTTGCGATTTCCCTACAGCGATGTAGACGAAAGTACTATTCAAATATCAGAAACGGATTTGTATTCATATTATAACGCAAATAAAGAGTTATATACTCAAGAAAAATCCTATCGCGCGAATTATGTTCGATTTAGCACATTACCTACTTCAGGGGACTCAGCAATCATTCGCGAAGAATTAGAAAATCTACGAACTGACTTTGCAATCGCTGAAAGTGATTCTATATTTTTAGTTATGCAACAGTCTAGTACTCCTTTCAATGGGGTTCTAGTTGACAAAGATGAGCTTCGGGAAGAATATGAAGCTGTTTTATCTGTTGCTGTAGGTGAAGTTACTGAGGTACTTGATTTAGGTACTTCTGCAGCTATTATTAAGAATATTAGCGAAGATAGAAATAAAATCCAGTTCGCGATAATGTCTCGAATTTATGAAGCACTTCCTGCGACATTGAACGAAGCAGGTGAAAAAGCTGACGAGTTTCAGTATTTCGCTGAGGAAAATGACTTCACTGAAGAAGCAAATAGAGCAGAACTTTCTGTTGGGAGTATATTCGCGACGGACGGTAATACCTTCATTTCCGGATTAGGCAATTCTCAACAAGTTTTAGATTTTTTGTCTCGTTCTGACGTGGGAGATATTTCTGCGCCTATAGAGTTAAGTAATGAATTAGTTATTTTACAACTGGTTGAAGTCACTGAAGAAGGCTTTCGACCTTTTGAGGATATTCGTTCGCAACTAGAGGTGGCTGTGCGCACTGAAAAACGCAAAGAAGTTTTGCAGACACAGATTCAAGAATGGCTCACTCAGCATAATGATATGTATTCATTGAGCGAAGCAACGGGCAAAAGTCTAGAATCGGTAGTCAATGTATCAGCAAATAGTACAGTTTTAAGAGGAGCTGGTAGAGAGCCAGAAGTTATTGGTTATGCATTTAGCATGGATGTGGATGAACGCTCTAGACCGATTGCAGGTGAAAGTGCCGTGTACATACTGCATTTAACTAACAAGACGACACCTAATTTGGCAGCTACTACCCCAGATACTTTCGAAAATATTCGTCAGCAACTCGAGCAAGAATTAAATAATGAATATTTAAGTGTATGGATTTCGCAACTAAAGGACGAAGCTGACATCATCGACAATCGTTTTGTTCTATTGCAGTAACTCTTTAATTATTTTTATGTAAAGGGATGAAGACTACGTTTTCATCCCTTTTTTTTACTAATTGATATGATAAAGAAAAGGAATATACGATCGCAGAAAGACTCGCGAGAACGAGATACCTTTTTTATGCAACATGCACTTGATTTAGCCTTAAAGGGAAGGGGTAAAGTTTCACCAAATCCTTTGGTGGGTTGTGTTATTGTAGATGTACATGGGCATCGCATTGGTGCAGGATATCATAAAAAATATGGTGGTGCGCATGCTGAAGTTGAGGCACTACAGTCCGTAGAGACGCCTGACGCATTAAAAGATGCAACAGTATATGTTACCTTAGAACCCTGTTCACATTATGGTAAAACACCATCTTGCGCGGATTTACTTGCTTCCCTTCCAATAAAGCGAGTGGTTATTGCACAGAAAGATCCTAATCCATTGGTTAATGGAAGTGGGATTGAAAAACTAAAAGCCCAAGGTGTTGATGTTAGCTTAGGTGTACTTGAGAAAGAGGCGGAACAGCTAAATGAGTTTTTTAATCATGCCCAACGATTTGGGCGGCCCTTTATAACTCTAAAAATTGCTCAAACTGTGGATGGTTTTTTGGCGGATGCCAATGGAGATTCGCAATGGATTACGGGTAAAGCGGCTAGAAAGAAAGTACATGAGTGGCGTTCTTATTATGATGCCATAATGATTGGCCGTCAAACAGCCATGATAGATAACCCAAAACTAACCGTTCGTCATGTACGTGGCCGCCAACCCATGCGAGTAGTCTTAGATGGCCCCTTTAGCTTACCAAGAAAACTGTATCTTTTTTCCGATAAATATGAGGCGAAAACAACAATTATAACCTGGAATAAAGAAGCTTCTTTAGACTATGTAGATCCAATGATAAAACTTATGAAGCATAATTATTTCAGGGGCAAGGTGATTCAGGTTGCTAAAAAAAAGGGGCATATAGATTTAAAGGAAGCTATTTCTGCTCTTGATTCCATTGGAGTACAATCCATTTTGGTAGAAGCAGGACAACAGCTCGGTTCGGCGCTTTTACGCGAAGGGTTAGTAGATAAGGTGGAATTGTTTATGTCTCCTAAACTGTTAGGTAGCGGTACTCGATCCATTATGGATCTTGGTATATTTGCTATGCGTGATATATGTGTATTGAAAGAGGTAACATGGAAGCAAATAGGCGAAGATATGCTGTTAACTGGGTACAGATAACTCTATGTATAAGATATTTTATTGTAACAAAGTATCTTCGCTGTGAGTATCAAAAAGAAAAATTTACCACCTCAATTTAAAATTATAATCATGTTTACTGGAATAATTGAAGAAATGGGACGGATTAGTGCTGTTCATGCTATTCCTAATGGAGGTCAGGAGACTAAAATATTGAGTTCATTTGCTGGTGATTGCCATATTGATGAAAGTATTTCAATAAATGGAGCGTGCCATACTGTAGTAGCATTCGATGACCATAGTTTCACGGTCCAGAGCATAGAAGAAACCTTAAGAAAGACTACAATTTCTGAGCTCAAAGTAGATACTTTAGTAAATCTAGAACGTTCTATGACTTTACAAAAAGGCATAGAAGGACATCTAGTTCAAGGACATGTAGACACAGTAGCGAAGATCGTACGCATTATCCCCGAAAAGACTGGATGGCTAATTGATATAGCTCTCGATAAAGACTACCAGGATATGATTGTGGGTCGAGGTAGTATTACAGTGGATGGGATTAGTTTAACAATAGCGGAAGACCTTGTTGATGCATTTCGTGTAGCTATTATCCCTTTTACATGGGAACACACTAATTTATCAATCAAAAAAGAAGGAGATAATGTAAATCTAGAGTTCGATGTAATTGGTAAGTATGTAGTGAAATACTTAGGCAAAATGAATAAGATCTAGCTGACCTTACCCTACATTACTGGTTTCTCGATCAAAGAAACTAAAAACTAGTGCTTCCAGGAAATCTACCGCCACCCGAACGTCCAGATCGTCCTGTTGGAGAAGAACTTCGTTCTAAGTTTTTTAGAACCGGTAATTTCTGGAATAGGGACTGAATCTGTGAGTTATTTACACTTAGGCGAAAGAAATAGTATTGATAATCTCCAAAAGGACTAATTTGAAAAGATAAATCCCAACACTCCAAGTTTCGGTATAATGAAAATTGTGAAGGAGTAAGTTCTTTTTGTATAAAATCATAGCCAAGAGTAGTTCCAAAGCGCCACTTAGGAGTTAAATTGAAGCTAATACTTTGCGCATTGAGAGTGGCTGTTTTTAAAGGGTCGTTTTTATGTCTATATCTCCATGAATAGCTAAAATTAAGGCTAAAACTCCATGGCGAATTAAATGGAATCACAGGCTGCTCTCCAAAGGCTGCGTCGATTGGGTTAAAATATCCTTGTGCAAATGGATCATATTGTTTTTGATATTTTGGAGTAATAGGCACTATAACGTTTCCTCCCCCTCTAAAGCTAGTACTAGCGGTAAACCGAAAACTTTCCATCTGAGCTAATTTAGAACCAGTTTTTAAATACAAATGATCGTAGTATCTGCCGAGTGAATCTCTTTGATAGAAAGAAAAATTTGCGCGAACATTTAGACGCACACCTTTTAAACTGCTAGAACTCATCGAAGCACTAAGGGGACTTAGATGTAAACTATCAGCGGCAAAATTATAGGATGTATTTAAAGATAGATTATCAATAAGCTTTATTTTTCGCACACTGATTTCTCCGGTGCTATCTCTTTTTACAAGCTTAGTCTCAAGAATGTTTTGAATACTAATACTCATAGCTTTCTGCTCACCAGCAGAGGGCCCTCTATAGATTTCATTGTCAAAAATACTATATCGCTGGGTATTACCTAGAGTATCGGAAATTACTTCTTTGAAATACCCCCATCTTGGATCACTAAAATCGGGACGATACCCAAAGCTTATGGATGGACGTAGAGTATGACGAAGTCCTTCAAAGTTCCCAACTTTGCGGGGGGATGTACCATATAGTGTGGTAGAAAAACTCAGCGAAGCTGAAAAATCACGTCCAGCAACAAAACCTTGATTTTTTTCTTGAATGACTTTATTTGTTTCCTCATCGAATTTCTTTAGTGTGGAGCTAGGATACCAAAATTCATTTATCTGTACACCTACAGAAGAATTGATATAGGGTGAGTTCAGAATCTTACCCACTGTAATATTAGCACTTTGTTTTAAACCCAACTGTATATACTTATTGTTTCCTGTTGCTTCGCGATAATTGCTTGGCGACAAAAATGCATCCAAGAACCCAACAGTTGCAGTATCGGCATCAGTTGGGTGATAGTCGAAATTACTATCGAAACTGTTATTGTATCGTAGAGAAATACTTTCATACCATTTTGGATTATTTCTCGATACGGATTGGAATGGACTCAGTGTTTTTGTTGAGAATGTAAAACCTGGACCATCTAAACTGGTTGAATTATTGAAAAAATTCTGGACCATACTTGCATTAGTACTAAAAGTAAATAATCCTTCAGGGTCGCGATAGTTATACGCTATTCTGGAGGTAGAACTGGTTTTTGCACGGTCTTCAATGTCGAAGGAATTTTGTGAGAAGAAGTCTGCAGTTCGTAAATTAACATTGGCCGAAATACTAGCATAGGGTGAAATAGTTTGTCGATGTTGGATTCCAAGTGACTTATTAATTTGGGTGCTAAAGTCTGGATCGGTTGGCTCTAAACCTTGGTCTCTAGAGTAGCCAAGGGTAATAGCCCCATTAAACCGATCCCCGACTCGGTATTGTGTGGAGTTATTGGCATAGTAGGTACCCGAAGTGAAAACATCTGCACTTAGGGTTGTGGTTAGATAGTCATTGATGTATTGAAACCAACCCAAATTATGCAAACCAATACCCTTAGAAGCTTGGGCATCGAATACATAGGTAGGTGTTAAAATACCTGAGCGTTTTTTATCTATTTGAGCAGGAACATATCCAAATGGCAATACGAATGGGTAAGGTATGTCTAAAACATAGAGTCGGGCATTGGTAAAAAATATTTCTTCCTCATCTACTACCTTCATTTGCTTGGCCTCTAAATAATAATATAAATAATCTGGCGGACAAGTAGAGTAAATACCATCTTGAATGAATACTTCAGATTCGTTTACATTTTTAATTTTGGAACCTATGAGTAAGCCATCACTCACGTTAATTTGAGCATCCTCGAATTTTCCTCGGCTACTATTATAATTAAAAAGAATTCGAGTACTTTTTATTTCATCCTCGCCCATTTTTAATAAAGGCACTCCAAGGCTATCTTTTAAATCCGAGGCCCTAGCTTCTACTGTGGTTGAGTCTAAATTCAAGGTAATTTGCCCTGATACCAAAGTTCCTGATGTATGAGCAATTTTTGCCATCCCGTATAAAAAAGCTTTACGTCCTTTTCTTAGTCGAACAATGAGGGAATCATTCGCTTGAAATTTAACCGCATTTTCGGTGCTTCCTCCCTGTACTGACCCCTCGGAAGCACTTATATTTAGTCCAGTGAAGTTATTGGAGGATGAATTGCCAGATCCTTGGTCTTGACGCTGTAAACTTCGCATTTGGCTATAGCCATTTTGAATTCCTAACAGCAGGAAGGTCAAGAGTAGATAAATAATGGTTTTTTTTCGCTTAAATAGCAGTTGCACGTGGCTCCTAATAATTAATATCAGAGGCAGTTTTAAGTAAATTAACCTGAAGAAATCACCTAAGACCGTCGTATTAGCTCTAGATTAACCAAACGAATCAAAGGCTAATCCAGCAGCCCCAAGTAGTGAGCTATCATTACCCAGATCTTCGTAGACAATTTCAAAGCCCTCTTGGAAGGGGGGCATCATATGCTTTTTGACAATCTCTCTTGCGGGTTGGAAAAGCCATTCACCTGCCTTAGAAACCCCACCACTCAGCACATAAGTTCGAATATCCATCATGTGGGTGTAGTTGATGATGGCATATCCAAGTCGTTGGCCTGCCTTCGCTAAGATTTCGATGGCGAGGTCATTGCCAGCGTTGGCAGCCTGTGTCAAGTCAACTGGCTCGAGCTTGTCAAAATCTTTGTAAAATTTTTTATAAAGGTAATTATTCGGGTGTTGGGTAATCATATCCATAGCAAATCGGCTTAAAAAGCGCTGGCCTAGGTACGCCTCAATTGTGCCTCGAGTAACGCTGTTTGAAAGCGGACCGTGATAATCTAGGATGATGTGACCTAATTCCCCCGCCATACCTTTAGACCCTTTGAATAATTGCCGGTTAACGATGATTCCACCGCCAACGCCTGTGCCAAGGGTGAGCATAATGAAATTATCATAGCTCTTACCCTCTCCGAAATATAAAGAGCCAAGGGCGGCAATATTTGCATCATTTTCTATTTTACAAGCTAACTGCGTACGGGAATATACTTCTTGCGCGGTATTGACTCCATCCAAATAAGGTAGATTGGGAGGATAGTGAACTGTGGTTTGATCAAGACTAACCATTCCGGGGAGCCCCATTCCTATTCCGACTACCTCATTTTTTTTGGTTAGCTCCATTACGACCCCAGCAATACGATCTAATAAATGTTCTTTACCCAACTCTGCATGTGTTGGAGTTGAGCATTGTTCTATAATACCGACATCTTGATCTATCACGGCTGCTTTAATATTAGTTCCGCCTAGGTCAATTGCTATAGCTTTCATGTGTGTAAATTGTACGAATAATTACTCTTTTTTTTTAATTTTGTACACTCTTTCCCCTGGCTTTTTCATCCCATATTCTTCTCGAGCAATCTTTTCAATAAGATCAGGGTTATTTTCAAGCTTCCAAATGTTCTGTTCTAATATTTCAGACTCATTTTCTAGCTCTTTGGTTTTTTGAATAAGTTCTTTCTTTTGCTGACCTAATTGCCAGCGTATTTTAAGGCTGTAGACATCGATAAATAAAAACCAGATTACAATGACTAGCCCCAAAAGGCCTATTAGGATTTTTTTATTCCATCGCAGTGGATTAAAAAGTTCGACATTCATAGTGTAATATGATGATAATTCATTGAATAAAATACATTATTTTATGGTTTAACACATAAAAAAACCCCGTCCGGTTTCAAGCGAACGGGGTTGGTCAAGAGAGATTCAATTTGTTTTGAACAATTCAGTATTCTCTTCAAATGATTGTCTGTTGACAATCATTTTTTTAGTTACCGATTTTGGATATTCAAATACAAATGAAAGTGAACCGGGTGGGGCTCGAACCCACGACCCACGGCTTAAAAGGCAGTTGCTCTACCAACTGAGCTACCGGTTCAACCAAAGACCCAAAATATACGATCTTTTATAGCTTTTTTTCAAAAAAAACGAAAAAAAGAGTGTATTTATTTAGTATCTGAACTTGGTTGTTGCGGTTAAGTTTAATTTAAAGCTTGGTATTAATTGGGGATTTTTTTTTCTAAGTGCTTGGAATACCGTACTATTGTAAAGTATAGATAATAGAAATTTGATGATTTAGTTCAAGCTAATGGCTAGTATTTTTAGTAAAATCATTGTAGGGGAAATACCTTGCTATAAAGTGGCAGAAAACTCAGAATTCTTTGCATTTTTGGACATACGACCAGTATCCAAAGGGCACACGTTAGTCATACCCAAAAAGGAAGTAGATTATGTATTTGACTTAAATGAGCACACTTATAGTGGGCTTATGGCATATTCTCGGAAGGTGGCAAAGGCGATAGATCAGGCACTTAAACCGATTCGTATAGCTATGACGGTGGAAGGACTTGAAGTGCCTCATGCACATATCCATTTGATTCCCATATACTCTGATGGTGGCCCTTTTCGTTTGGGATACTCAATAAAACTCAAGAAAGAGGAACTGCAGACTATTTCAGAACAAATTGCTAAGCATATAGATCAATGAAATTACTTGTTATTCATGGACCGAATTTAAACTTACTTGGCACTCGAGATCCGGACATCTATGGGACAATGACATTGGAGCAGTTAAATGATTATATCCAGATATCTTGTAAAGATCATGAGATTAGTTTTTTTCAGTCGAATATGGAAGGCGAATTAATTGATCGTATCCAAGAAACACGCAATGACGGTACTGAGGGGTTAGTAGTCAATATGGGGGGCTATACTCACACTTCCGTGGCCTTGCGAGATGCCTTAGATCCCGTTTCAATTCCTAAGGTTGAAGTACATCTTTCTAATATTCATGCTCGAGAAAAATTTCGGGAGCACTCGATTACTGGCGCCGTAATGAATGGTATTATCATGGGTTTCGGGGCCGAGAGTTACCTGTTAGGAATACGAGCGATAGAAGGTTTCTACGCTAAATAATCTAGAGTTGAAGCTACTAAAACATTTATTATCTGATACATTAGTTTATGGCATTAGCAGCGTCATTGCCCGGTTTATCAATTACTTGTTGGTTCCCTTTCACACAGGTTTATTTAATCCTGAAGCTTATGGGATAGTAGGCCTTGTTTATGCTGCTATTGGGCTACTTCAAGTATTTTTTACCTTTGGCATGGAGTCCTCCTATTTGCGTTACGGAAAAGATCGTGAACAAGCAGCTAGTATATTTTCTACTATACAGCGCGCCCTTCTAGCTGGTGGCTTGTTTTTTATTTTTGTACTATGGCTATTTCAAGTACCATTATCTGATCTACTTTCACTTCCTGCCGCATCGTCGAGTACAAAGCATATTTATTGGCTCATGATGGGTATCCTTCTGGTTGATGCATTAGCCATCGTCCCTTTTGCTGAGCTGAGACTGTCTAAAAGAGCGTACTCATTTGCTTGGTTAAAATTGGGACATGTAATTATAAATATCAGCTTAAATGGCTATTTGATCTTAGTTTTACATTGGGGGATTGAAGCAATATTTATGGCTAATTTGCTTGCATCTCTTGCAGCATTGTTGGGGGTTTTTGGGTTAACTGCACGACTTTGGAGGGGTGCTTGGTCGAGCGACTTGCTCCGAAAAATGGTACAATTTGGATGGCCGTTTGTTCCGGCTGGTTTGGCACATGTGGTTAACGAAACCTTGGACCGTTTCTTTTTAAAGAGTTTAACTGGAGAACAAATATATGCCATTTATGGCATGGACTTGAGTGCAGACCATATAGTAGGGGTATATAATGCTTGTTATAAGTTAGCTGTTTTTATGTTATTACTGGTTCAAATGTACCGAATGGCGTGGCAACCTTTTTTTATGCGATATAGTGATGATTCAGACGCTCCAAGTCTTTTTGGGATGGCATTTAAATATTTCAATATTGCAGCAGCACTGGTATTTTTAGCTGTTGGATTATTTGTAGAGTCTATTGTTGCCATTCCCATCCCATTTTTGAATACCACACTTATCAATGAGGCATATTGGTCTGGTCTAAGTATTGTACCATGGCTTTTGTTAGCCTACTGGTTTCAAGGCTGGTACATAAATTTTTCCGTTGGTATCTTTATACAAGAAAAAACAAAACGCTTGGTTCAAATAACTGGATTAGGTGCAATTATTACAATAATAGCGAATATTGCTCTAATTCCTGTCTTAGGTATGAAAGGAGCGGCTATTACCACCGCACTAAGCTATGGCACTATGGCTGTAATTCTTTTTCGGACAGCCCAAAAAGCTATGAAAATCCCTTTTGGCCTAATACGTGCTTTCGGAACTATCGCAGTAGCAAGTAGTGCTGTTTGGGGTGCCCAGAGTATTCAAGTGTGGATTGACCTGTCTAAAGATCTTGCAGGTTTTCTAATTTTAGTATTGGCAATGTTAGTCATAATCCCGTTGCAAATAGTTAATGTGGATACAAAACCTGCTAAAATAAGCTCATAAAAAAATCCCGCAAGGAAACTTAGCGGGATTTAAAAGCAAGTAGTGAGAACCTTTGTTCTCTTTATTTATTGTTCATAAGTGCTTTAAAGTCGTCTAGAGTGCCGCGAACGGCTTTAGCCGACTTGTGTAAAAGTTCGCTTTCTTTTTTGGTTAATTCAACTTTAATTATTTCTTTTATGCCACTTTTACCAAGTTTGACAGGAACACCGATATATAAATCGTCAATTCCATATTCCCCATCTATGTGAGCACACACTGGAAAAATTCTATTTTGATCCAGCAAAATAGCCTCAACCATCTGAGCGGCGGCGGCACCCGGAGCATACCAAGCAGAGGTTCCCATGAGCCCAACGATTTCTCCTCCTCCTTTTTTTGCACGACCTACTATTTCATCAAGTCGTTCTTCAGAGATAAATTGAGTAATAGGTATACCGGAAAGAGTAGTGAATCTTGGTAATGGAACCATGGTGTCACCATGCCCACCCATTAGTAGGGCTTGAATGTCTTTTGGCGAAACATCTAATTCATCGGCGATGAATGCGCGATATCTAGCAGTATCCAAAATACCAGCCATACCCATGACTTTTTCATAGGGTAGTCCAGACTCATCCTTGGCCACTTGAACCATTACATCTAATGGATTGGAAACTATAATAAGAATAGTGTCAGGAGAGTATTTCACCAATTCAGCTGTTACGCTACGAACGATATTTGCGTTTATCTCCAATAAGTCATCTCTACTCATGCCTGGACGCCGTGGTACACCTGCAGTAATTACACACACATCAGAGCCCGAAGTATCAGCATATTCTGTAGTTCCTTTTATTCGGGTGTCAAATAGGTGAATGGGAGAAGCTTCCCATTGGTCTAATGCTCGCCCTTTGGAAGGATAAAAAGTTTTATCGTCTTGTTTTCGCTCCAGATCTAAAGCGATCACTTCTTTCGCAAAATCTCTTTGTGCAACGCTAAGCGCTACGGTAGAGCCAACATTTCCTCCAGCTCCGATAACTGTTACTTTCATGACTTTGGGTGATATTTTTAAATTTTTTATTTGATTATTTTACGCTTGCTCGAATGTTACAAAATAAGAATTTTATTCACCTATAGCTGAAAAATTACCATCGATACTCCGAATAGTATGGACTAGATGCAACATGAAAAAGAAAGAGATGGAATCTAATTAAGTACGTCGGGAGTCCTGCCCCCACATGAGTTTCTTGCGGAGAGTATCGAAATAGCTGTGATCGGTCAGGTGTACGAGAGGAATTCGAGAGGTAGATTTTTTGATATGGATGGAGAAAGGATATTCCAAGACAGGTTTAATAACTCCGTCACAGGAAAAAATTACGGAAGGATTGGGTTCAGGAATGGAAATACGAAGCTCTTTATCAGAAGGTAACACCAAAGGACGAGTAGTAAGAGTATGTGGATTCACAGGGGTAACCACGAGTACTCCGGAGCCGGGCATCACGAGTGGTCCGCCTGCTGAAAGGTTGTAAGCGGTTGACCCAGTTGGAGAGGCTACGATGAGGCCGTCAGACCAGTAGGTGTTAATCAGAGCTCCGTCATATTCGGCATCTATGTTAATCATAGAACTTGAATCTCGGCGAGTGAACAGGAATTCATTTAAGGCATAATTAAGCTTGCCTTCTTGGTCAATTGATTCTAGAAAATACCTATAATCTAGACTGTAATTCTTTTCGATGAGTGCATCCAAGGCGGAGTACATTTCCTCGATGGATACATCGTTCATGAACCCTAGGTGTCCACTGTTTATACCTAAAATTGGTTTTTCCAGTCCTCGTGCGAGCCGAGCCGCATAGAGCATGGTTCCATCGCCACCTATTACTATTAATAAGTTCGAAGCTTCAATTGCAGAGGCATTCCCCTGGCAAAAGTGAAGATTAGAAGACTTGATTATCGTTAACGATTCGGCGGTTTGTTGGTCAATATAGCAATGTATCTCTTTGTCTTGTGCCCATGCTAAAGTCTGATGCAGTACTTGTTGTACTTCGTATTTTCGGGGGTTGGTAATTAGGGCACATTTCATCGTTATTTGCTTCCTTTAAGCCCAGTGGCTGCTTTATCGCTCAGAAGATTAGTTTCATAGTGTAGTATCCGCCCATTTTTTTGTTGATGTACGGTAATGGCCGTTTCAATGAGCTGGTCTAGTAAATCGTTAAAATTAAGTTTAGAATACTCCCATAAATAGTAGGAAAAAGATCCTGGGATCGTATTAATTTCATTGAAATAAATTTTTTGGGTGTCTTTTTGTACTAAATAGTCAATTCGTGCTACCCCAGTTGCCTGAAATATTCTAAATATTTGCTCGGACAATCCCCGGATATTCTGGCTTAATTCCTCTGATATATCAGCAGGAATCACACGATCTGCAGAGGCCATTCCTTTTTCAGCGGCGCCACCTTGCTGATATTTATCGGCAAATGAGAGTGCTTCATTACTACCTAAAGGTCGTTCACATACGCTAGAAATACAAGACTCAGGAGTCCCTAATACAGCGCAATTTATTTCAATTAAGGGAGCAATAGCTTCTTCTATGAGTATTTGAGCGTCATATCGAAACGCGGTTTCTACCGCTGTTATTAAGGCTGATTGACTTTCTACCTTTTTTACTCCAATGCTACTTCCCAATGATGAGGGTTTTACAATCACCGGATATCCAAGTTGTTCCACTTCCTTAAGGATAGTATCATTATGGCGATCCCAATCCTCTTCATAAAAATTAAGAGAAGAAGTAACCGGAATATGATTTGCCTCACAGAGCTGTTTAGCTTTGACCTTGTCCATGCCTAGAGAGGATGCTAAAACACCACTTCCTGTATAGGGGAGGTTATATTGTTCACAAATACCTTGAAACGATCCGTTCTCACCTGCCCCTCCATGGAAAGAGACCACTATGGCATAAACAGGCTTTTGTATGGGCTTGGAAAACAGTCCTTTCTTAGCATATTCTAATACCACTCGTCCTAGTGGATCTCGATTAAAATAGCAAGGGCTAACTTGTTGGGTGAGGGAGTCTAAATCTCCGTATTGTTCTAAATCTTTAAGTATATCTCCGGTAAGCCATTGTCCTGATTTACTAATATAGAGGGGGAGTATGGTGTATTTGGAGTCCGACAGTCTGCTCATCACTTGCATAGCGGTTAGCACCGAAACTTCGTGTTCGGGTGAAACTCCGCCAAAAGCGACTACTAGATGGGGTGCCTGTTCTGTCATGAAAGCAAATTTAAGGATCGGGTTGGTCGTAACATTCTACTAGTTATTATCTAGAAAATAGTAGATGTTGGGGTCAATTGTTACTATTGTACAATAACAAATAAGATAGACATAATTGCACATGGAGGATGATGAGATGGAACGAATAAATACGGGACTAATTCGAAGTCTCCACGAGAGTGATATATCATTAGCTTCTAGGCCAAAAATGCCTTGGCCGGATCAGGTTTTAATGATAGAACCTGAGTTCTTTGACGTAGAGTATGTGATCAATCCTCATATGGAGTCGATGATTGGATCAGTGGACAAAAACAAAGCTTGGGTAGAGTGGTCGGCTTTAAAGTCTCAGTTTGAACAGTGTGGGCTGTATGTTCATCCCATAAAAGGAATGAAGGGATTGCCGGATTTGGTTTTTTGTGCGAATCAGAGTTTTCCAATGTGGGCGGAAGATACTGGTGCCTCATTCCTTATGGGGGCTATGCGCAGTCCAATGCGCCGCTCTGAGGTGCCTTACCTTAATCAAGTGCTGGCTCAAAAAGGATATCCTATTCACTCATTATTCCCAACTAATCACGGTAAAGAAGCAAGCCAAGCAGTAGAAAATGATGGAACACAAATTGAAATGAGTGATATTCATTTACCCCCATTGTTTTTTGAGGGTATGGGCGATGTTCAGTGGCATCCTGAACGCTCCCTAATTTGGGCTGGTCATGGGTTTCGAACCAGCATGCCGGCACTAGAGGCATTGGCTGTATTCACAGGGATACCTATTATTTCTCTACGTCTGCAAGACGAAAGATTGTATCATTTGGATACCTGTTTTTGCATGCTTGATGAGCAAACCGTGATGATCTATCCAGAAGCTTTTGATGAAGTAGGCTTGGAGTTAATTCATCATTTTTTTGATGTGGTATTAGAAATAGATGAGCGAGAAACTCTTTACTCATTTGCATGTAATGCCACTGCTGTTGCAGGAAAACGAGTATTATTGCCGTCCGATAGCCCTAAAACGGCTCGACTTCTTGCATCAAAAGGATTTACCGTTGTAGAGTTATCAACTCACGAATTTCTGAAAAGCGGAGGAAGTATTTTTTGCATGAAAATGTTGTTTTGGAGTCATCATGCATCACTTTAAATAAGCTTATGATAATAGGTTTTGAATTAGCCATGTAATTCAAGACTTTTGTGCAGCTAAAAATAATAAGATTATATGAAATATCTACCATTTGGCCTCAGTTTAGCCGCCGGACTTGTATTGATTTGGATTTTAAGTACTCGCTGGGGAAATATACCTCCAATGGGCCCATTTATGGATCCTGATGGGGGATTTTGGGCGCAAGCAGAACGGCATCCTTTCTCGAATTTAGCTGATCAACTCCCCGGGTTAAAGGACTCTGTAGAGGTCTATTTTGATAATCGTCGTGTTCCTCATGTGTTTGCTCAAAATGATCATGACCTTTACTATATGCAGGGGTACCTCCAAGCAAGAGATCGCTTATTTCAGATGGAACTTCAAACCTATGACGCGGCTGGGCGCTTGAGTGAATTAATAGGTATATCTTTAGTGGATAGAGACCGTCAAAGCCGTAGATGGGGAATGGTCTTTGGAGCGGAACAGGCTGTAACTGAAGCTCAGAAACATGAATCCTCATGGGCAATTTTTAAGGCTTATTCAGCAGGCGTAAATGCTTATATAAATTCATTGGAACCTGAGCAATATCCTCTCGAATACAAATTGCTAGATAATGTGCCAGAACCTTGGACTCCGTTGAAAACCGCTCTTTTACTCAAAAATATGACACGCACCTTAGCGGCAGGTAACAGTGATGTCTCCCATAGTAACACCTTGGCATATTTTGGTCCGGAATTTATTGAACAGTTTTTTGACAAAGACCATAACCTCTTAGATCCAATAATTCCAACAAGCCGCTCTTGGGATTTTGAACGTGTGCCGGTTAGGCGTCCTGATACTATTTTTGTGCCTAAAGTGGCGAAAAGCATACAACCTTTTCCTGTGCCGGAGGGTGTAGGGAGTAATAATTGGGCGGTCAGTGGTAATAAAACAGCCTCTAAATATCCAATATTAAGTAATGATCCTCATTTGCGGTTAACCCTTCCGTCTATATGGTATGAGATTCAACTGCATGCCCCAGGAGTCAATACTTATGGAGTTAGTTTATTGGGCGCGCCAGGAGTAGTCATTGGCTTTAATGAGCAGGTTGCTTGGGGGGTAACCAATGTAGCTTCCGATGTACTGGATTGGTATGAAATTCGATTTGAAAATGAGGTTAAAGAACGCTATTGGCATGACGGTCAATGGAAGCCAACAACGAAGCGCATCGAAGAAATTCATGTCAGGGGTGGTAAAACCATTATTGATACCGTAATATATACCCATCATGGACCCGTCTCTGAGGTAAAACATGGTAATGGAGATGAGCAAATTGGTGCAGATGAACCCATCTATCACGCTCTTCGATGGATTGCGCATGAGCCTTCCAACGAAATACGAGCTTTCTACCAGCTTAACCGGGCCAAAAATTACGATGAATATGTAGAAGCCTTAACCCATTATCAGGCCCCTGCTCAAAACTTTGTGTTTGCTAGCGCCGAAGGAGATATTGCATTATGGGTCAACGGCCGGTTTCCGAATAAATGGGATGGTCAAGGTCGTACTTTGAGTGATGGCACAGACCCACTTTACGATTGGCAAGGCTGGATTCCCAGAGAGCATCATCCCCATATTAAAAATCCTGAGCGGGGTTTTGTCAGCTCTGCTAATCAAGAATCAACGGCGCCAGATTATCCTTACTACATGGATGATGTATATGCACCATTTGAGCGTGGTCGAAGGATTAATGAACGTTTATCTGAAATGGATAATATAACCAAAGATGATATGCAGGCGTTGTTAATGGATAACTATTCCTATCATGCTGCGGAAATTTTACCCAGTATGCTGGAGTGGATTAAGACCGATTCATTGTCCCCTATTCAACGCGAGGTGGTGGATTCCTTGCAAGCATGGAATTATTATAACAATGCTCCCTACCGTGCCCCTAGCATCTTTAGAAATTGGTGGAGTGAATTATATGAAGCCATTTTGATTGATGAATATGACGCTGATTTTCCACTAAGGGCTCCCGCTAGGGACCGTTTGGTTCAACAGCTAAAGGATAACTCTAATTTTTGGATGGTCGATGATCAGAGAACCCAAGAGGTTGAGACAATTCGAGATCAGGCTACTGCATCATTTATAAAAGCATTTGATGATTTAATCGAGTACTATGGACCATGGAGTGATGATTGGGATTGGGGATGGGTAATTAACAATAACATATCTCACTTAACGCAAACCAATGGTTTAGGGGCATTGAATCTTTACAGTGGTGGTGGGGCAGAATCAGTAAATGCAACGCGTGGAAGTTCGGGACCCTCTTGGCGAATGATTGTTGAGCTAGGACCTGAAATTAAAGCTTGGGGTGTATATCCTGGTGGTGCATCTGGAAATCCAGGCTCTCCAAACTATGATTCCATGATTGAATCTTGGAGAACGGGTGAACTATATGAATTGCATTTTTACAGAGAGCCCCCCCTTTATTCCCAGGTAATGTCGGGAGACGAATCGAATGTATTAGTTAAATGGAATATACGACCATGATAATTTTATTTCTTTTAATTGCTGTGAATGCTTTTTTCTTGAATTTAGTCCTCCCTTGGTGGTCAGCGGCCTTGCCCGGTTTGTTTTTTGGGCACAGAATGAATGTAACCCCAATTCTAGCCTTTGGAATGGGTTTCTTTGCTGTATTCTTGGCATGGGGTGCACATGCCTTGTATATACACGTTGCAAGTGCTGCTGTTTTAAGTGCGCGTATCTCAGAACTTTTTGGTTTGACGCAGGACTGGATACTCATTGTTATTACGGCAGTAATTGGGGGCTTATTGAGTGGCTTTGCTACATTAACAAGTTTACTGTTAGCTCAAAGTAGAAATAAAAAATAGTAAGTTATTCTTGATGCAATCAGCCCTTCTGATTATCTTAATGAAATTGTAATATAAGCTTGTTTATTATAGCGTTTTTAATTTCATATAGGTACAATCCAATAAGATCATTTTTATTACGTTCTATGGCTTTGGTGATGCGATTTACAAATGGTCAGGGGTTGCAGCATTAATGAAGTTTCACACTATCTATATATCACTAAAATCCGGCGCGGTTCCCGTAGTCGGATTTTTTTTGAGCGTGAGTTCAAGACCTGGAAGCATATTTAATTCACATAAAATAGCGGCTGTTTTACTTGGCTCTCCGGTCAGACTTGATAATGCCCTGCTAACCAATAGGATTCTCTAACTATGGCTTTGCAACCTCGAAAAAAAGCAATTTTGGCATTAAGTGATGGAACAATTGTTCATGGTTTCTCAGTCGGGTATACGGGTATTACGGGCGGTGAATTATGTTTTAACACTAGTATGACAGGCTATCAAGAAATATTTACGGACCCTAGCTATTATGGGCAATTAATGATGATGACCTATCCTCATATCGGTAACTATGGAACCATGGATCGAGACGACGAGCATCGAAAAGTAATGGTAGCCGGAGTGATCACTCGAGCATTTTCTCATGAGTTCAGTAATCGCATGGCCGATCGTAGTCTGCAGCAGTATTTAGAGGACAATAAGGTTGTAGGTATATCTGGGTTAGATACTCGCGCCTTGGTTCGGCATATTAGAGAGAAAGGAGTAATGAATGCGGTTATATCATCTGAGGAATTAGATCCGGATATATTGGTGCAAAAAGCTAAGAATTTGAAACCTATGGAGGGCTTAGAATTAGCCACTAGAGTTACTAGAAAAGAAGCACAAACTTATCAGCCTGAGGGGGAATCTCGCTATAAATTAGCCGCCTTTGATTATGGGATCAAACGAAATATCATCCAAAGTTTTTTATCACGTGGTTGCACCCTACGAGTTTTTCCAGCTAAATGCTCGGTAGATGAAGTTAAGGCTTGGAATGCTGATGGATTCTTTTTCTCGAATGGACCAGGGGATCCCAATCCAACGGGAGATTATGCCTTAGAGGTGGTAGAGTTTGCTAAAACCTCAGGAAAACCATTGTTTGGAATTTGTTTGGGGCATCAATTAATGGCATTAAGTGAGGGTATTGAGGTAGAAAAAATGTTTGTAGGACATCGAGGTGCCAATCAACCCGTGAAAAATTTAACGACTGGACTAGTTGAGATTTCAACACAGAATCATGGATTTACTGTCAAAGAAAGTAGTGTTTCTGATCATGTTGCCGATATAACTCACATAAACTTAAATGATAAATCAGTGGAAGGTTTGGCTTTTAAACGCTTTCCAGGTTTTTCAGTGCAGTACCATCCAGAGGCCTCACCAGGCCCTCATGATTCGGCCTATTTGTTTGATCAATTTGTGGAACTAATAGATAAACATAGGTCCTGAGATCGGATCAAATTGGGTATACCACCCCCTGAAATAAATGAATTTAACCCACCTAAACACTTTTACTACTCACTATGCCACGACGTAACGATATTAACAAGATTCTCATAATAGGTTCTGGTCCCATAGTTATAGGGCAAGCATGTGAATTTGATTATTCGGGTTCTCAGTCGTGCCGCTCTTTGAAGGAAGAAGGCTACGAAATCGTTCTTATAAATTCGAATCCAGCTACTATTATGACCGATCCAATCATGGCGGATGCGATTTACATGCTTCCCATGACAGTGGATTCTATTAAGAAGATTGTCGCTAAGGAAAAGCCTGACGCTGTCCTTCCAACCATGGGTGGCCAAACAGGATTAAATTTGGCTAGAGATTTGGAAAAAGAAGGCTTTTGGAAAGAGCAGGGAATTCAGATTATTGGAGTAGATATCGATGCGGTGGAATTAACCGAAGATCGGCAGTTGTTTCGGGACCGCATGGAAGAGATTGGCATAGAGCAGTGCCGTAGTCGACAAGCACACTCTCTGTTAGATGCCAAGGAAATTAAAGAAGAGTTAGGGGGATTGCCCATCGTAATTCGCCCTTCTTTTACCATGGGGGGTGCAGGTGGTGGTATTGTTTGGACCGAGGATGAGTTTGATCAAAAGGTGCTTCATGGACTAGAAATGAGCCCAGTTCATTCTGTTTTAATAGAAGAAAGTATTTTTGGTTGGAAAGAATATGAGTTAGAACTTCTGCGGGATGCAAATGATAACGTAGTCATTATATGTTCGATCGAAAATATGGACCCAATGGGGGTTCATACGGGAGATTCCGTGACAGTGGCCCCTACACAGACCCTTACTGACAAGCAATTACAGATACTGAGAAATGCAGCCATTAAAATGATGCGCTCTATTGGTACTTTTGCTGGGGGTTGTAATGTGCAGTTTGCAATGGAGCCAGATTCGGATCGGTTTGTTGCCATCGAAATAAATCCGAGGGTAAGTCGCTCTTCTGCACTCGCTTCCAAAGCAACTGGATATCCAATAGCAAAGGTGGCTACAAAGTTAGCTGTTGGCTATACCTTGGATGAGTTGGATAATCAAATCACTGGGAATACCTCCGCCTGTTTTGAGCCTTCTATCGATTATGTAGTGTGCAAAGTACCTCGGTTCAATTTTGATAAATTCCCCGGAGTTGATGAAGAACTCTCCACTCAAATGAAGGCTGTTGGGGAGGTAATGAGTATAGGTCGTAATTTTCCTGAGGCGTTGAATAAAGCTTGGCAGAGTATGGAAGTGGGTAGGGACGGATTAGGAGCAGATGGATACGACGAAATCAATAGAAAAACAGTCCGAGAACGGTTAGTTAAACCCTACTGGGATCGTAGTCTACAGATTCGTAATGCCTTTAAACTGGGCAGCTCTGTAGACGAAATTGCTGATATCACCAAAATAGATCCTTGGTTTCTCCAGCAGATTGAATATATGGTTTCTCTGGAGAATAGAACGGAAGGACAGCTTCTGGAAGAAATATCAAAGGATGATTTATATGAACTAAAGCAAGCTGGTTTTTCGGACGCACAGATTGCATGGCTGGTCAGTAAATCGGGAGAAAAAGTGTCAGATAAACAGGTTCGCGCCTATCGTCTCAAATTTGGCCTAAAAGCTGTATTTAAAGTGGTTGACACCTGCGCTGCGGAGTTTCCTGCCCAGACACCCTATTACTATTCATCCTATGAAGGCGAGAATGAAAGTACGATTACAGACCGAAAGAAAGTAATCATATTGGGTAGTGGACCCAATAGAATTGGGCAGGGTATTGAATTTGATTATTCTTGCGTGCATGCTGTTTTAGCTACTAAAGAAATGGGTTATGAAGCAATCATGATCAATTGTAACCCAGAGACCGTTTCTACAGATTTTGATTTTGCCGATAAACTCTATTTTGAACCGGTTTATTGGGAGCGGGTACTCGATATTATTGAGCATGAACAACCCGAAGGCGTCATCATCCAGGTTGGGGGGCAAACGGCGCTAAAGCTTGGTAAGCGACTTGTGAAAGCGGGTATTCATATTTTTGGTACAGAGTTTGATCGGATCGATTTTGCAGAAGATAGAGGTATGTTTTCTGATTTACTTATACGTTTAGATATTCCTTTTCCTGAATACGGTACTGCTACCGATGTTCAAGGTGCTTTAAGCATTGCCCATCGTATTGGCTATCCAGTATTAATTCGACCAAGTTATGTATTGGGTGGTCAAGGTATGCGGATTGCTGTGAAGCAAGAGGAACTAGAACGTTATGTAGCCAACATTCTAAAGACTCATCCTGAAAATGCTTTTCTGATTGATAAGTATCTCGAACATGCCATTGAGGTGGATGTGGATTCTGTGTACGATGGTGAGCAACTGCATATTGCAGGGATGATGCAGCATATAGAACCAGCTGGAGTTCATTCTGGGGACTCAACAGCCGTTCTCCCTCCCTACTCGTTGTCCGATGAAGTCCAAGCCACTATCCGAAAATATCAGAAACGTATTGCAACAGCCATGGATGTTCAAGGCTTTTTAAATGTACAATACGCTGTAAAAGATGATAAGGTCTTTATACTAGAAGCGAACCCTCGAACCACTCGTACGATTCCATTCCTAGCTAAAGCTACTCAGCGACCAGAGGCCGCGATTGGTGTGAAAGTAATGTTGGGTGCAAAACTTAGTGAGTTCGACTTGGAGTCAAAGCTAAGCTGTTGGGCTATCAAAGAACCAGTATTTCCTTTTGACAAATTTCCAGGGGTTAAAAAAGAGTTGGGCCCTGAAATGAAGTCAACGGGAGAGAGTATTTATTTTGCTAAAGATTTTAAAGACGAACACTTTAGGAAACCCTTCGAGTTCAAGAGTCTTTATTTATCTAAATAGAGTTTAATCTGGGCATTTATGGGTCTTTTTTAGTACCGTTTACTATGAATATTAAACCGGAAATATTATCTCAAATAAAAGGATTAGAGTTAAAAGCCCAAAAAATTATAGAGGGCTTTATTGCGGGTCTGCATAAAAGCCCCTATCATGGTTTTAGTGTTGAGTTCGCGGAACACAGACCTTATAATACAGGTGATGATTTTAAACACATCGATTGGAAGGTATACGGAAAAAAAGAGCGTTTCTATGTCAAACAATATGAAGAAGAAACAAATTTAAGATGTTTCTTGGTATTGGATACGAGCTCGTCCATGCATTTCAAGCATAAGGCTCAATGGACTAAGCTTGAGTACTCTGCACATCTAGCTGCAGCAATGGGTTATCTAATGCAGGGTCAAAGAGATGCGGTAGGGTTTGCTTCTTTTGCTAATACGCTACGTAGTATAATCCCCGCAAAGGGTACTAGTCGGCATTTGAGGCGTATTTTTTTAGAGATAGAGCCTTATTTGACGATAAGCAAAGGCGATTGTACCGCTTCCGCTGCTGCCTTGCATGAATTAGCTGAACGTATTCACCAACGAAGTTTAGTGGTAATCTTTACTGACTTATTTGAAAACATAGAAGCGCATGAGGCATTGATTTCTGCGCTTAAACATCTACGCCATCGCAAGCACGAAGTTATATTGTTCAATGTAACCGAGCATTACACGGAATTGAACTTAAATTTCGAATATGAGCGTTATTTACTAGAAGACCTTGAAAGTGGTGAGCAACTTGAAATTTCACCCGCTCAAGTAGCTCAGGATTATCGGGTAAAAGTGGCTAAGTACCTACAAGGGTTTAAGCAGACCTGTAATGAGTTTCAAATAGATTTTGAATCTGTTTCCACCGAGCAGCCTTTCAGTAAAGCTCTCATTCATTATTTGAAAAAGAGAAGTCGCTTAGGATAGCATAGCCAGGAATAGATGCAAGAGTTATGGTAATAGTAGTTCGTTACTTACTCTTATTCATACTACTTTTGATTGTTTTAGTATGCGATTTAGAAACCCTGGAGCGGCTCTTTTGAGAAATAAGGCGAGTCGCTCTTTAGGTCCAGAAACCACAATCTCTTCTTTTCGAGCCTTAATTTTTGGCCAGATTTGGCGAAGCATTTCATTGGGATCCATTGCATGCGTATGTAGATCACCCATTTTGCCGAAAGCTTTCCCATCACCTGTGAGTGAATTTTGTGTTATGGCTGTTTTTATAGGCCCAGGGCATACTAGTGTTATGTCAATATTATGCTCATACATTTCTTGACGTATGGAATCGAAAGCGCCTTGAATTGCATGCTTACTCGCTGCGTAACCGGATCGGTATTTGGTGCCAAATTTTCCAGCTATTGAGCTAGTCACGATAATGTGACCAGATCCTTGATTGACCATGCCAGGTAAGATAAAACGGCTAAGGGCCAGAGCTCCAAATAAATTAACCTCTAAGAGTCTACGAAGGGTTTGCATATCGGTTTCAAGAAATAATGAGCGCTGACTAATGCCGCCATTATTTACTAGCACATCCACTTTATTCTTCCATGCCCAGGCTTCTTCTGTTTTTTTCTGTAGAGATACATCTCCGGAAGAAAGATCTAATGGCATAACGAGTATATCAACATTCGAAAAGCATTTTAAATCAGATTTTAGTTTTTCTAATTCTTGGACCCGTCTGGAAGATAAAATAAGATGGGCGCCATCCTTTGCATATTGCTGTGCAAAAGCTTTGCCTATACCAGAGGAAGCTCCTGTTATCCAAATAACAGGTAGATTAGATGTGGCATGCGCGGTCATAGTAATGGATGTTATTTACAATAGTTATGTTTATAATTTAATTAATTAAAGAGAGTAACTATAGTGCTAAATAAAGATATAGATTTTTCAAAACGAGCCTACATTACATGCCTGAATCTTGAATAAAACCCCATAAATGTGCAGATACAACATACCTTACTATTACTGGAAGATGAATTAGATTCGGGTGAAATGTTAGCTAACTATCTAGAGATAAATCAATTCAAAACTCATTGGGCAAAGGATGGAAAGCAGGCATTAGCTATTATAGAGTCTCATGCAGATGAAATTGATTTAGCTATTTTAGATATTATGGTTCCCTTCATGGATGGCAAAGAAATCTGTGCACAGATTAGGAAACATCCGGTACTATCTGATATTCCAGTTCTTTTTTTAACGGCTAGAGATGAGGAAAAAGATGAAATTGAAGGTTTAGAGCTGGGAGCGGATGATTACATCAAAAAGCCAGCTGGCTTACATTTAATTAAAGCACATGTAGAGAGTCAACTCCGAAGAATGCAACCACAAAAAAAACAATGGTTGCGGTATGACCATGTTTATTTGAACACCGACTCAAAGCAGATGTTTATTGGTAACCAGCAAATAGATTTAACACATACGGAATACATTGTGGCTGAATTATTTTTTACTCATCCTAAAGTTGTATATAGTAGACATGATATTTTGGAGCACATTTCGGATGAAGAAAAATTTATTTATGATCGAACCGTAGACGTGCACATAAAAAACCTACGATTAAAGATGAAAGATGAGGGTAAATTAATAAAAACCTATAGAGGTATTGGCTATGGTTTCAATAGAGAGTTCCTATATTCATGAATATTCAGTCCAAGCTTTCGGTAACCTATATATTATTACTAATCATTGGTATAATCACTATAAGTGCCTATGCTATTCTGAGTATTCGCTTCTTCCTATTTGCAGCTGGGCTTGATGAATTCAAAAACGATATGCGTATTGTTCGACAAGCCGTAGAATCCTCAGACGAGAATACCGATTTCTTTCCATTTATTACAGAAACGACGGATTTATTCGATTATGATTTAGCCCTCTTTGATTCAACCGGTATACCTATATATAACACGCAACCAGAGCAAATTTTTGTAGATTCACGAGAATTTTTAAGTGATCTTGTAGCGGATTCAGTGCGAGCGAATAATGAGGGGATATATATAATGAACGATCCGGAATATTCGAGGTTGGTTGCTTTTGCAAAAGTAGATGATGGATTTCCAAGCGTAAGTTACTTACGAATTAGTAAAGACAAAGAAGAATACTATGAAGCAGTAGATAGTATTCGTCATATTATCTATGCGGGAATGCTATTCTCAATAGCTGCAGTAATGGTGGTGAGTTTCATTTTTTCCAAATATATGGCAGCGCCCATTAAACAGCTTAATGATGCGGCACTAACAATTGCTGATGGTGAGACACATGAAACCCTTGAAATGGATAGGAATGATGAATTTGGAACCCTTGCGAGCTCACTCAACAAAATGGCGGAACGGTTTAAAAAAGATAATAGACAGCTCCAATTGCTGAACGAAAAACAAAAACAATTTTTTACTGACATTGCTCATGAGGTGAGAAATCCATTACATACGATATCTGGTGCTATTGAAATGCTCCAATTGGAGAATTTATTACAGGAGAAAAAGTCACAATACATGGTGACCATGCAGAACCAAGTGGAACGAGTGAGTCGTTTATTTAATGACATAAAAATGTTACAAAGATATGATATGGACCAACACTTTATTGATAAAGAGGTAGTGGAATTAAAGTCTTTTTTAGAGAAAATAATTATTACATATAAACCATTAGCGCAGGAAAAAAATATCGATTTAATTTTAACAGTTAGAAGTAATATGAAAGTACATGCCGATCGAGATAAGTTAGATCAGGTGATGGATAATCTTATTACAAATGCCTTAAAGTATACCAACGAAGGTAGTATTAATGTACTTTGTGAACAAGTAGAGGCTAAAATCCAAATTTCAATACAGGATACAGGTATCGGTATTGCATCTGAACATCTAGATCGTCTTTTTGACCGTTTTTACCGTACGGATAAAGCCCGTTCAAGGGATAAAGGTGGCACAGGATTGGGGCTTGCTATTGTACGTGGTATTCTAAGGGCACACGGAACTGACATACTAGTAAGTAGTGAAGTAGGAATAGGTAGTCGTTTTTATTTTGAGCTACCGATAATTTCCTAATATTAACGTAGTTTGCATTAATTGCTTTCCAAAAAAAGCCCTTTTTAAATAAGGGCTTTTTTAAGTTGGTTGGTTCTTCCTATTGTGTTGTGATTGCATCTAAATTATGCAATGAATCAAGCTAGGTTCTCTTAAAAAATTTAGCCTGTTGATTAAAAATTATTCAAAAAAGCGTGAGCCATCTTTTTGTAGGGCATATTCGATAGTATAATGGCGTGCAGCTGGCCGAATAAAATTGATGAAATTCTGTGAGTTAACATCTGGATTTCCTTTATAATAGCTAATAACTCTAAATTTAGCATATAATTCATCCGGTGTCATCACTGTAAGGGTGTAATTTTCCTTAGGTAAAACAGCATGTGGAGGTGTATTATTCATAGTGTAGGTATACCATGAGGCCTCTAAGCTTCCATAACCCTCCAAAGGTGCTTCATCTACCAAATTAAATGCTATATTTAGTGGTTGTAAACCACCATTATGGCCAGTATTAGCAATAATATTGGTAGCATTGAAGCCTATATCCCATTGTGATGACATGGTATCCTCAACGATACTTTCTGTGCTAAGATCGAGAAATGTATAGGAATCTACATGATAAAGTTGGGCGCTTTCAGCTCCTTGTAGTATATAGTTAAAGCTGAAATATCCAGATGATGGACGTGTCATGAAATTAGCAAACTCAGCAGTAGTCACATCTGGATTTCCTTCGTAATAACTAAGTATTTCCATTTTAGCATAGTTACCCGTTGGAGTTTTAATGATAATGGTCGCGTCATTTTTGGGTAAGACAGCATGTTTAGGCAAATTTGGTGCTTCACCAGTGTAAACATACCACGACGCATTGGTGTCACTAAAACCCGTCTCTGGGGCATTCTCAACCTCAGAATAAGTTGATTGAATGACTTGTATACCTCCGCCATGCGCTGCATTGGCTAAAAGTGTGGTGCCTCCAAAGGCGATATCCCACAAATCTGAGCTTGAATCTGCAACAGTGGCCCCTTGATCTAAATCGTAAAAGGTATATTTACCTGCCTGATCAGGATAATCATTGATATCTCCAACAGGTTCTTTATTCTCGATGATAGTATTATAATTTGCTGGGATGTCTTCAATAACGGAATTGATCACTGGTGCTGGACTGTCAGTACCACCTCCCACACAGGCTGATATAAGAAAAAGCCCTGTAAATAAGCTTAGTAATGGTATTTTTTTCATGCTAATTATATTTTTGTTGGTTTGTGATTTAAATAAAAAAATTGTTGAATAAGGTCAAAAGTTCGTAACAGATTAGTTGGTTAAAAATCAAGGGAAATTTGGGTATATAGTATACGTCCTGGATTAGATGGTACACGCTGAGGGTCGGTAATATTCGTTAGATTGTTGATCCCTATTTGAATACGATACTGCTGTTTGAACGTTTTAGCTACGGAGCTATTAATTAGGGTATAGCCATGTACATTTTCTGTGCTGTCTATCCGACTATTTCCGTTTGAGTCCACAAAACCATAGGCTCCACGATATTGGATTCGAATATTTGCGTCTAAACCCAGACGCTGAGACGCATAAAACATTTTTATATTACCTGTGTATCGAGAGCGATTAAACATAGGGACATAACTCTTTTTTTCTATATTTATAACTTTACCATTAACCACATCATCAAATTCTTCAGTAATTTGTTGACGAGTATCCAATAGCTGTCCACCAATAGACCAATCAAGATTATTGAGTATAAATGAGGATGTTCGAAGCTCTATATTGATACCTTGACTGTACATTTTTCTAATATTTACATAAGAAAAAACGGATTGATTGTTGGTTTTCTGGGCAATTCGCTGTGTTTCAATTAGATCACGGACTTTATTACGAAATGCATTGAATTCAATGCTTGTGTATTTAGTTGCGAACCAATTTCCACCAATATTCAAGGCATACGCCCGTTCTGCTCTTATTTCTCCGAGACTGGAGGGGGTAATGAATATTTCTGATATGTGACCACTTTCTTGTAATTGCTTAAGACCTGCTTCTAAAGTTGAAGTACCAAATACACTATAACCAGCAATGGGATTGCTAAAATTCAAAAATAGCTGTCTAAAATCTGGAGCTTTGTATCCGCCTCCCAATGAAGCTTTTAGGCTAAGGTTTTGTGTTATTTTCCATCTAGTCGACAATTTTGGGCTAAGCTGAGATGTATATTCACTATGATTATCATAACGGAATCCTACTGTTAGAGAAAAGTCATCATCGGTATTCCAGTGGTGTTGTCCATAAAAATAGGTGCTAGCAAAGCCAGGGACCTCAGCATATATTTCCGCATCAAGGGATTCGGTATTATTACCTATGCCCAAGATGGTGGTATTGGTATTATCCCAGAAAGTAGAGGCTTTAAATTCTACTTTGTTTAGTCGTTGCGCGAACGCATCTGAAAAATAACGAGTATTTGAATCCGTAAGATATAACAGGGACTCACTTTCAAAATATCCTAGATAGGCGCTGGCTTCAATTAGATATATTGAACCAATGGCATATTGTAAAGTTGGTGAAACGTAATAGTCCTGTTGGAATTCGGTACCATTTGCATTAAAGTTTCTTTTTTGATCGAGTACTTCATCTTGGAAGGATTGATTTTCTCTGTAGTATCTGCCAGAAATATCGAGGGAGAGGCCAGGCTGAAATTGGTATTTTATTCCGCCTTGCATGGTATAATTACTGTATTTAGGGATAGTCGGCGCAACGGTTCCTGGATTTAAATCATACCCATTAGAGCCATTTAAATTTCCAAAAAATCGAGCCTGAAGATTTCCTTCCTTTAGACTCACTTGACCAGAAAGATCCTTAGTGTTATGTGTAGCATAACGAGTATTTAAACCCCATTCAAAGGGCTTTGAACCTTTATCAGTTATAATATTTATAACACCTGCTAAGGCATCACTACCCCATAGAGCTGAAGATGGGCCTTTCACTATTTCTACTTGTTCAATATTTCCAACCGCAAGTCGTGTAAGATCAAGCGTCCCAGCAGTTCGTCCAATTACGGGTTTTTCATCTATGAGAATGAGAGTATATTCTGGATCAAATCCCTGCATTTGCAATCCAGTACCATGGTTTTCAATTAAATAGAGTCCTAGCTGTTCCGATAACACTTCATTCAACCGAATATTACCCGACTGCTGAATTTCTTGTTTTGGAACTACTAATATCGGAACACTCACTTCTGATAAGGTCTCATGAGTTCTAGAGGCGGTTACAACTATTGTACCATTTTTATGAGATTTATTTTCAAGATGCGTTTCTAAAAAGATCTTATTTTTTGGAATAAACTCTAGAGTTCTCTGATACTTTACATACCCAACATGACTGATTCGCAGTTTGTATTTACCGGGCATAACACCCTCTATTAGATATAAACCTGAAGAATCTGTGTAGGCATTTAAATACTCACTAAGACGGATATTTGCCCCAACAATTGCTAATCCATCTTCATTTAATACTCTGCCCATTAACTGAGCCGTTGTATCTTTTTTTATGTATTCAAAAACTAAATCAATCGGAAGGGAATTTGTTGTTGCAAAAACAGTTGTAATTTTCGCCGAAAACAGTATTATACATGCAAATACTAATGTATGTATACATCGATGCGGATATATAGCATTTTTCAGCATTCTTTTATGGGAGATGTAAGGTGGTATAATCCCTTGATAAATAGTCTGACTAAATTAACTAGCAGAAATAAAAGAATAGATTGTGAAGATAATGTGAAGATAAAAGGAAGCGTTATAAATGCTTAACGATCATCAGAAATGCGGACTAGTCGTATAGCTGCTCCCATATACCCTATTAATTGGGAGATTCCGCCAAGCGGAGTGAGATAAACAATCCAAGAATTTGGCGCTAAACATAATATATATATACTGCCTGAGAAGAGTAAAATCCCAGCTATAATAAATTTCATATCTAGTTTAAGTGAGACGTGATAACTACGTTCAAGTAAACTTAAACCCATTAGACCTAGCGCATTCCAATATTGATAATTTACAGCTGTTTCCCATTTATCAAATAAATCACCTGAAAGTTTACTTACTAAGAAATGAGAGCCCATGGCTCCCAACACAATGGACAAGGCTAAAAATACAAGAGATATTGCACTATAGCGAGATATTGGACAAGTCATAACAAAAAGTTATTCGGTTAATAATCATAATATTTATATAAATAATGAAGATATTATGAATCGAGTTTAATAATTTAGTGTTTTACGTAATAGTCGAAAAGTTCAAATATACATCACATAACATATACCAATGAACAATCAACAAATTTTATTTATAGGGTCTTTTATTACGGTGGCAGTAGCGGCATCTCTACTTTGGCCTTCTAGCGATATCGAAAAGCCCCAGGATGCAGCTGCGATAATTTTGGAATCTTCTAATTCTACAGTGCAAACTCCTAAGGGTGCTATTTTAGTTACCATGTATAAGAACGAGGGTTGTATGTGCTGTACGCGCTGGGCCGAGCAAATGAATAATGAAGGGTTTTATGTTACTGAAAAGGTGACTAGGCAATTAGGAATAATTAAATCCGAACAGGGCATTTCGAACGAATTAGCCTCTTGTCATACAGCCATGATCGATGGATATATTGTAGAGGGACATGTTCCCCCTGTCGATGTTCAACGGCTATTGGAGGAACGCCCTGATGCTATTGGACTCTCAGTTCCTGGTATGCCTGAGGGGTCACCTGGGATGGAAGGTCCTAATCCAGATCCTTATGATGTTCTCTTAATTAGTTCGGACGGAAGCACTTCCGTATTTAGCTCGTACAAATAAATTTTTGGGAACCATTTTCGAGTTCTACGATGTTAATATTACATATTGTAGATTCATACTCCGAATAACTCAAACCGACTTAAACCCCCGATCTTGACAGGTCTGGGGGTTTTTTTTTAGCTTACTTCTAGTTTACAACTCTGGATTTCCAACATGAATATCTTCTTCAATAATCATTCCTGAATTAAAGTATAATAAAAAGCTAATACTATCTCCTTCGTTCATATCGATAGTTGGTTGAATAATCATGATATGATATCCGCCTGGTGCGAAAGAGATTTGCTCATTTGGTTGAATAGAAACAAATTGCTGCTCTTCCATCATCATGATTCCATCGTTTATATAACTTAGATGTATTTGAACATCCTTAGAGGCATCTGAAGAAACTCGAATAAGACTATCAGGCACATATCCATAATTTTGCAATTTGAAATAAGCAGCACTCATCATCCCAGCCTTAGTTGGTCGAGCCCATGCGCCATCTACGTGTATATTCCATTCCTTACCAGCCATGGATAAGTCGGCTAGAGTATCTTGCTTCTCAAAGACTGATTTAGAATAATCCACTTTATTGTTACAGCCGACTATTAGCGTTAAAATAATGGATATACATAACATAAATAGTAGGTGTATTTTTGTACGGACAGAAGCTGAGCTGATGAAGAAGGTTTGGTTATTCATATAGCTAATATCTATTGAATTAGCGATTGTAGATCTTGAACAATAAGGGATGGAATAGAAGGCATACTGCCTCCATATTCAATAATAATTTCACCTTTTGTATTCATCACCATAATTTTATCAGAATGATTCAAGAAGTAGATTTCCTTTCCGCTTTCGGTGATTTTACGCATAGATTCTTGGGTTCGAACTCGTACACTATCCATAAAATTTTGAACTATTATTGGTTCACCAGTAAGAAAGTTGACATTTTCATTTACTTTAAACACTTCCTTATAGCGATGTAGCACGTCAGGGGTATCTCGTTTTGGATCAAAACTTATCCCTAAAAACTGCACATTATCAGGATAGCCTAAATCCTTTTGAATTTTAATCAGATTCTGGGTGATTAAAGGACAAATATCTGGGCAATTAGTGTACACAAATCCTAAGACTACATATTGTCCACGAAAATCTTCTGGAAACCGAACCTTTATACTGTCTTGATTTAATAACTCAAATGAGGTGTCATTCATATCTTCAATAACTTTGTAGTCATCCATGCAGGTACTTTGAGTAAAAACTAGTGATAGCAAAACCAACCATAGTATGACTGATGACTTTATTGGGATCTTTATAGGCGTATTCATATTGTTGGGTTTATCTGTAAGGTGTAGTCATGAGTGTGATTGCCAATACTATTCTTTGAGTTCATGTTCATGCGATTGTTCATTGCTTTGTAACTTGGCTTTTATACAGGTTCTTATGTTACTCCTCTGTAGTCTCTAATTCATCTAGCAATAACTTCATCAGAGATTCTGCCGATGAATGCCCTAAGCTTTGCATCTCTTCTTCATTAAGCTCATCCTCTACCTCGAAAGTCAGGGCGTCGGTCCCGAATGTTTTGTAAACCCAATTTTTTGCAATAGGTGAATTGGGTTTAAATTCTTCGCTTCGAAAGTTTAGCTCAGGATTTGCTTCAGCAACAAAGGGAAACCAGCGTTGCGTGAAGTTATCTATGCCGGTGATTATTGCTTCATTGATAGGGTAGAAGACGTTTTCGTTGGTGGAATGAAAATCTATGCCATACACTACCCTATAACGCCCATCTGCTAAGGGAGATAATGCATCTCGGACGGATTTTGTTTCAGGTTGGCGAAAATATTCCCAATCTCTATTCAAATCAATTCCACCCGAATTATGTCGCCAATGTCCTTGTTCGACTCCATCTGGATTCAACATTGGATAGGCAATAATACGGAAGTTGGATCTAAAGGTTTTTGCAAGTTCATCGGTATCCATCAACCTGCTAAAGAAATATAGAAAACTCCGATAACCAGAAACTTCTGGGGGATGTTGCCGTGAAAAAAGGATTAATAAGCCCTTTTTTTCGCTCCCTAAATTATCCTGGCTTTGCCATTGCAGAATGGCTCTATTATTATGTGAATAGCCAACGGTATCTACTGCAATTTTAGAGGCAAAGCCGTTATACTCGGGATAGTTTAATAAAGATTCTAGACTATTTGCCTGCACAGGATGAGCAGCAATCCATTGCTTTTGGATACCAATCTGAAGGCTAAATAGTAGATCTCCACCTTTTGAACTGAATGTACTATCTGGTAATATTTTCCAGCTCGTGAGGTCTGCAGACTCACCTATTTTGGGTATGTACCGGTGACGTCCGTTTTCATACGATAAGCGAATGAGAATTTTTTGTTCCTGATCACTCCAAATTTGAAAAGCATACCAAGGTGAATTGTTAATGGGAGCATTTTCAGGTCCTATTTCGATAATTACGGTGTCTTGTCTAGACCCAGTGGCTAACCAAGCGTCGGAAACCCGAGCTCCATTAAATTCATTACTAATCCATATTTTTGGTTCATCAATGCCAATAATGCGTTTTTTTTGATAAATAATTTCTTTGTCTTGGGTATCCGTTACATCAGGTGGATCGTATGAATATCCGCTGAAAGGCTCAGTAGAGGAGCAATTGTATAGGAAAAGTACTGCAAAAAGTAGTAACGGCAGAAGTGGTGAAAAATGGTTGGCTGCGTTTATTTGATTTAAACCTTTGAAATGATTCATAATGATATGATAGATAGATAAAGACTAAAACTATTTTTGCTTCTGATTAAGATACTATATTATAAAATGATTAAGTAGATATTGAAACGGTATTCAATTTCATAGATACAAGTTTGTTACTGAAGTATTCACTGATTTTTATGGTTATACTAAGGTTATGCTTACTCGAAGATATTTTCGGGCAAGAAGAGTACGCTACCCGTGAGTTTATTTTTGGAGAGAATACTGTAGATTGGCCAATTGATGTACCATATGAGATACCGGTGAGAGTGATTCGGTTTGGGGGTCAGAAGCGTTTCACAGAGCCCATACTTCGTAATCAAATAAACGCTGAACTCCCAGCTTTGTGGAAACAGAAATGGGCCGTTGCACAAGCGTGGACCCTGTACAATTTGGGTCAAACTTTGCTGGACTTGGGTAATAGTTCTTTACCTCGTTGGAATTCAATTATCATAAAGCAACAAATACAGCAGTTAAGACGGTTTTTGAACACTCAAGGGTATGAGGATGCGGAAGTACATGCGCATATTGTACCTGTTGCAAACAAGGTATTTTGGGATGTTTGGTTTCACATCGACTTAGGCGCCCCAACTGTTATATCTGAGGTTAAAGTACGTTTGGTAGCCTCGAAGAAAGAGATCGATGATGTTGAGCAGCAGAATTGGGTTAGAGTCATGGGAGTAGATCTAAGTCAAGAAGCTCAGGAAGAATTTCGAAGGGAAGGACTGGATTTGTCTTTCATAGAGCAATTAAGCTTGGCTAGACAGCTAAGTAATACCAACTATGTCGAACTAGACATATTAAGAGAGCAAAACAGATTAGGCGGAGTAGCCCGAGAAAATGGATACATATATGCAGAAATAATTTTTAAAACTCATCTTAGGAATGATAAAGACCCAAAAATCAATATCCTGTCTAAGGATAAAATATTATTTTTTGATATTATTCTTGGCCAAAGACCGACCATAAAAGATATAATAGTGGAGGGTGAACAAACGGTATCAAAAGGTATTGTTCAGAGAGAACTCGCACTCAAGATTGGTCAATATTATAGTGAATCTGCAAGGAGAAACTCCCTTACTCAGTTATTTGCTCACCCTTTATTTGATCAAGCTGAAATACAAATTTCTGAACAGCAAGACACAGCCTCTTTAACCTTGAACGTAAGAGTTACTGAAGAGGAGATGCGTTCTTATCAGTGGAGAGTTGGATTAGGCTATTTTGACCGACTTGAGCGACCTATAAATATCCTAGAAGGATATCAATTATTTCGGACTCAGGGGTCTTGGGTACATAGAAATTTAGGGGGTGGAGGACAACAGTTTTCAACTAACTTAAAACTTTCATACTTCGAGCGGTATGTTGAGGCGGATTATCTTTTCCCATTTGTTTTTAATACCAATAGCAGTATTCGTATTCATCCGTTCAGCCAATACCGAGACGAAAGAGCCTATAATATAAACTCGAATGGAGTTGAGACAGCATTTAGTTATTTTGTGAATAACCGATTAACAGGGTCTATTTCATATCGCTTTGCACTGAACGATGAGTCAAATGTTGAAGCTGGGCAAGGTATACCCGATAGTCTGTTAACCTATAATCTTTCGGTTTTTAATATTAGTTCCAGATATCATTCTAAAGGAATTATAGGCTATAATACTTTTTTGGTTCAGCCTACATTAGAATTTTCTGGACTATTTGGGGAAGGCGATTTTAGCTATCAACGTCTTTCACTGGATCTGCGAAAATATACCCCAATTAGGGGGAGATCCGTTTTTGCAGGTCGAGTTCGTGGAGGCTGGATATTTGAACAAAATAGGGATAGTCTACCATCCGATGTTCGGTTTTATAATGGTGGTAGTACACTGGTACGGGGTTGGGCTAGGCATAGTTTAGGCCCTAAAGAATGGGTTGAGCGGGTAGATAGCTCATCAGACAATATGGTTAGTCGTTATAGTTTTGTCCCAACGGGTGGTAAAGCGTCACTAACATTAAACCTAGAATGGCGAGAGCAGTTTAAAAACTGGAAAGGTGGTTACGGTGTTCTATTTTTAGATGGAGGCCAAGTTTGGAAGAATACCAAAAGTGTTGCAGTGAAAGATATACAATGGGCGTTAGGTGCAGGGATAAGATATCGAGCACCATTCGGTCCGATACGAATGGATATAGCCTACAAGCTAAACCCAAGTATTGAAGATTTAGGAGCTATACCAGGAGTAAGAGATAAGAAACCATGGGCAAGGTGGGTTTTGTATTTATCCATTGGAGAGGCATTTTAAGTTGGAATTATTTTGATATTTTTTAAACATTGAATATTGAAAATACGTCTCATAATATGAATAAAGGACAACTTAATTTAATGAGTTTTATATTTTTTTTAGTAGCTAGCTTTAATACTGGTTGTGTTAATTATGGCGCTTTTCAGGGAATTACCAGCGATGGATTATATATTGGTCCCTCAGCTATTCAAAGCAGGGTGCTAGAGCCCCAATTTTTTTCTCCGACCGATACCAGCTCTATTTGGCATGACAATTATTTTAGCTATGTAAGTCAGGATTCATATTTGTGGGAGGAGTTATTACGGAGTGAAGTTGAAGATTTGGCACTCGAAGGTTTAGGCATGGATATTATAGAAATAGATCAAAGTGGGTTTGATGGCCGTGGACCAACACTAAAAACAGGCTGGATATTTACTGACCGGTCGCAATTTTTTATTGTAAACGAATTGGCTGGACGATCCCCAAATACATTTTTTCTTTTACAAACGACCATAAAACCATATTGGGATTTGATTATTACTCAGTCAGGAGAAGCCAGAGAAGGTATTGATCTACAGTATAGAAGGGATTACTGATTGGGTACGGCTGTTGTCAGTGATTTATATAAGAAGCAAACTAACTTGTTATTTGTCTAGTCAAAATACTTTAGACTGATTAACTATATCAATAAAATACTTGTCGAGATTCAGAAAGCAATTTGTCATAGATAATATTTAGGTTATTGGATAAGGATAGTTTACATCCAGGTGAATCGAAGTCCTTTTATGCTGGTGAATAGAAACTTTTGCCGATATAATACAGGAATATGATATGAAAGTAGGTTTAAGTACTCTCTTTAAATTCAAGAGTCTAAAGAAGCAAGGTATCTACCTTTCTTAAAATTGATGGCCAATACTGCATTCATGCATACTGCGGCAATTACAGAGTATATTGTAGCCCATATATCGACAATGTAAACAGCTAGTATAATTATAACCACGTCTACAATCATCTGAAAGCGTCCAGCATTCACATTGTGGTACTTACTCAGGTACAGTGACAAAATATTTAAACCACCCAAGGACACTTTATGACGAAATAGCATTAACAAGCCTGCTCCCATCAAAGACCCGCCAAACACAGCAGCAAATAGTGGTATGGAAGTATCAATTACGATCCATTGTGGAATCCAGTCTGAAAGTATGGATACCAGACCAACAGTAAAAAATGTTTTTACAGTAAAAAACCAACCCAAACGCCAAATAGCCAAGAGATAAAAAGGGATATTAATGACAAAAAAAAGTTGACCAAAGCTCCATGGGCTTGCATAAGAACCTAAAAATGCGACTCCAGCTGTTCCTCCAATTAAGAATTCTTGCTGTGTAAACAATGCTACTCCAAACGACATAAATAAACTAGCTAGCAAAATGGCCTGTATATCGTCAAATAGACTATGCCTAATACCTTTAATTAAGGTATTGTCGTTGTTTCTTTTCTTGATTGTATTAGCTGGTACTATAATGTTGTGTGTTATATTTCAAGCTCATCACGAATGAGCAATAAGATTGATGAATGTGGGACTATAATATATTTTTCATTTTCAAACCCAATTTCATGGGCACGACTTTTTAGAAAAATGGCCAAATCACCCTCTGTGGCTTGCATTCCAATATATTTTGTATCATCTGTTGCCTTCCAAACTTCTTCCACATCAGTGTTAGGAATAGGATAACCAGGTCCAGTTTTTAAGATATATCCACTTTGAATTTCTTCTTTTTCTTTTACTGAGGCTGGTAAGACCAAACCACTTCGAGTGTGTGTTTCCATCTCACGGGGTTTAATGAGTACACGGTCACCCACTATAATAAAATTGTCAATTGAATTAAGATATTCTTGGATCATCTATAAAATGTTTGTTTTTGCGTTAAATTAACCAGAAGGGAAAGACAGCGGTTGAAATGTTCTTTATTCAATTGAAGATACAAATAAAATTAGCAATGCATTAGATTAGACATTGTATAATGTGGCTATTTTTTGATAGTCAAATGCAATTGAACTTTTTAGTCATCCTTATAAAACCTGTGCCAATTGGATAGAACGTAATAAGTAATAAAACTTTCAATTATGGGGTAGATTTCTTTATTTGCATGACAGAAAATCTAACCAATTCAATTAAATTATGCATTCATTACGGTTTCGTTTGAGTCTTATGATGTTCCTTCAATTTTTTATTTGGGGAGCATTTTTTGTGACAATGGGCGCCTATCTTTTGCAGGTGTTTGAAGGAGAAGAGAGTTTAAACACTATAATTGGGAGTGCATATGCTACTCACAACTGGGCAGGGTTACTAGCTCCTGTGTTTGTTGGCTTGTTAGCCGACCGGTATTTTAATGCTGAAAAGGTAAATGGAATCTCTCATCTTTTGGGAGCAGTTCTTTTATGGACTGCTGCTGGAATTACCGAGCCTGGCACCTTTATATGGGTAATGCTTGCCTATTTTATGCTGTATATGCCATCCTTAGCCTTAGTTAATGCTATTGCGTTTGCCAATATTGATGATCCAGATTCAGAATTCCCTCGAATCCGAGTTTGGGGTACCATTGGATGGATAGTTGCAGGTTTTATGATTGCGGGTACCGTATTAGGTTTTATTCAAATACCCTTGCTGAGTTGGCTAACGGGTGTTGAGAGTAATATTCAGTCCACTAATATTCCTCTTAAAGTGAGTGCTTTTATATCGGTTCTGTATGGACTGTACAGCTTTAGTCTTCCTGCAACTCCACCATCGGCGAGCGGGGAGAAATTTGATGTCAAGCAGGCATTGGGATTAGATGCATTGAAATTGCTTAGTGAAAAAAACTTCGCCATTTTTTCTTTTAGCAGTTTTGCGATTAGTATTCCTTTAGCATTTTATTATGCTCGTACCAATGATTTTATTGCAGCGGTAGCTTTCGGTGAGCAGTCTCCCTCGTTTATGGCAATTGGACAAATGAGTGAGGTGCTGTTTATGCTAGCTATTCCTCTATTTTTAGCACGCCTTGGAGTGAAATGGATGCTACTTGTGGGTATGCTAGCATGGACGACCAGATATTTACTATTTGGTTTATTTCCAAGTTCAACGGCGCTCATTGTTTTGGGTATTGCTCTTCATGGTATCTGTTACGATTTCTTTTTTGTTACAGGTCAACTTTATGTCGATAAAAAAGCTCCTAAACATTTACGTGCCAGTGCCCAAGGTTTCTTTAATTTGTTGACTTATGGTGCGGGGATGTTGATTGGTAATTATGTTCTGGGCTGGTGGGGAGATCGAATTTCACTCGATGGATCCACTATAGAGGGTTGGATAGCTGGAGCTCAAAATTTTTGGGTCATGCCTGGCATTGTAGCTTTAATTGTAGCCGCCTTTTTCTTTGCACTTTTTTGGGACAAAACCACTGATGAATATGAACTTATGGAGGAAAGAGTATAAATGCAGCATAGAAAACTCAGGATGGGAATGATTGGAGGAGGCAGTGGAGCTTTCATTGGAGCTGTGCATCGAATGGCAGCACGGTTAGATGGTCAAATCGAATTAGTTTGCGGTGCTTTTAGTAGTTCTCCTGAAAAGAGTAAAGAGACCGGACAAGAACTATATCTCCCGGAAGACCGTATTTATGATACTTGGGAAGATATGATTAGTCAGGAAGCTGAACACAATGAGGGAGACCGTATGGATCTTGTTTCTATAGTCACGCCCAATCATTTGCATGCTGCTCCTGCAATTATGGCCTTAGAGCATGGTTTTCCAGTTATTTGTGATAAGCCGTTGTGCCTATCAACCGGAGAGGCTTTAGAAATCAAAGATGCGGTAGAAAAATCAGGTCTACCTTTTGCGTTAACCCATACCTATACGGGTTATCCTATGGTTAAACAGGCACGGCATATGATTACAACAGGCGAGTTAGGTCCGGTTCGAAAGGTAGTAGTGGAATATCCACAGGGATGGCTTACCGAAAAGTTAGAGGATAAGGGGCAAAAACAGGCAGCTTGGAGATCCGATCCTGCCAAAGCCGGCAAAGCGGGAGCATACGGAGACATTGGAACGCATGCCGCTAATATGGCCGAATATGTCTCAGGTTTGCAGATAATCAATGTGTTATCTCAGACGTCCAAGGTCATTGAAGGACGTTTACTGGATGATGATACTTCGGCCCTATTAGAATTTAAAGGTGGAGTACCTGGGGTGTTAATTTGTTCACAGGTTTCCGCAGGTGAAGAAAATGCGGTGAGGGTTAAAGTCTATGGAACTAAGGGAGGGATAGAATGGTGTCAGGAAGATGAAAATACCCTATTAGTCAAGCGGCATGGAGCTCCCAATCAAGTGTACCGGACCGGAGTAGATAATTCTTATTTGGCAGAGGCGGCATTAGTACATGCACGAGTTCCTTCTGGGCATCCCGAGGGATATATTGAGGCTTTTGCCAATATTTATAGAAATTTCACTATGGCAGTTCGAGCTTATTTTTCAGGGTCATTACACAACCCTACTTATGATTTCCCAGATATTGATGATGGCGTTCATGGCATGGCGTTGGTAGATGCTATAGTGGAGTCATCCATTAAAGGTAACGCATGGACATCACCTAAATATTAGGCATTTGGAATGGGGTTAGGCACCCCCATAATATTTTATTGTAACACGAATACAACGGTTAAACCCATATGAAAACTATTAAAGGCCCAGCTATTTTTTTTGCACAGTTTATAGACGCATCTACCCCTTTTAACTCATTAGATGGTTTATGTCAATGGGCGGCTAATTTAGGGTATAAAGGAGTTCAGATACCGAGCAACGTAGATTTTATGATCGACTTGGATACTGCAGCTGAAAGTCAAGACTACTGTGACGAATTAAAAGGAAAGGTAGCTTCTTATGGTCTTGAAATCACAGAGCTATCTACCCATATACAAGGCCAACTAGTGGCAACACATCCTGCTCATGACACCATGTTCGATGTATTTGCGCCTGATAAAGTAAAAGGTAATGAACCTGCCCGACGAGAATGGGCCATTGATCAGGTAAAAAAGGCTGCGATAGCTAGCCGACGTCTTGGTTTAAAAGCGCATGCTACTTTTTCTGGTTCTTTACTTTGGCCTATGGTTCATCCATGGCCACAACAGCCTGAGGGTTTGGTTGAGGACGGCTTCTCGGAGCTAGCAAAACGATGGTTACCTATCTTGGATGTATTCGAGAATAATGGAGTGGCATGCTGCTATGAAGTTCATCCAGTGGAGGATATACACGATGGAGTTACCTTCGAACGCTTTTTGGCAGCAACTGGGGATCATAAAGCGGTTAGTATATTATATGATCCCTCGCATTTTGTATTGCAGCAACTCGATTACTTAACTTATATCGACCATTATCATGAGTTTATAAAGGCGTTTCACGTCAAGGATTCTGAATTCAATCCGACGGGAAAAAAAGGAACCTTTGGGGGATATGGCGACTGGAGAGATAGAGCAGGTCGTTACCGATCACCAGGGGACGGTCAAGTAGACTTTAAAAGTATTTTCACTAAACTAACTGAGTATGGTTTCGACGGCTGGGCGGTTTTAGAATGGGAATGTTGTGTTAAGTCTCCAGAGCAAGGTGCTAGAGAGGGTGTTTTATTCATACAAAATCATATTATTGAGGCTACACAAAAGGCCTTCGACGACTTTGCTGGATCAAAAGAGTTCGATCATGCACTTAATCGGCAAATATTAGGGCTAAAGGATTAGCCAATCACTCTAAGCCTTCAGCTGATTCTTTGCGTAATACATCCCTTCTGTTATCTATCGACTGAGTATCAATGAGTTTGTTAAAAGGGTCTATGCCAACTTCAGATGGTTTGGCGTCAACGGTAAAACGCAGCGTTGTTTCGATTTGGTCAAATCGATGTTTTTTCAGGTAAATAACTGAGTCCTGCCCTTGTGTATCCTTTGTGAAAATGCCCACATCTATATAATCGCGTAGAGGCAGGGATTTGATAGGTCTTCGAAGTTCTTCTTTCTCCAATAGTAAACTGTCTCCAGCTATATCTTTATAGATCCTCTTTCCTTTTTCGTTACTCTGATATTTAGCCGCTAAAAGAGTGAATTCAACTTCATAGGTGCTATCTTGATTAATCCACCATTCCGCTTTATCTACACGATTATCATAGAGGGTTATGGTTCGGAATAAATCATCTATAAGATAGCTTAGACTATCAGGTGTAGCTAGTGCAATTTCGTTTACAAATTCTTCGGCAATTGTATAGGGAGCCTCTTGGTAAGCGACTGTGTTGAGATATTGTTGTATAGCTCCATTTAATGTTTCTTCGCCTAAATAATCACTTAAGGCATAAAGTACTAAGGAGCCCTTATTATAATGTATGTATTGCTGGTTTTCATTAAACATTAAAGGTTTTTCATTTAATCTCTCTAGCGCCCTTCCACTTAAATAGCTATCGAGGGCATTTTTTAAAAATGTCCTCATTTTATCATTGCCGTATTCTTTTTCTAAAACCTTTAAGGAAACATATTCAGACATACTTTCAGACATGAGTGTAGCCCCCTTTACGTTAGCTCCAATAACTTGATGCGCCCACCATTGATGAGCAACTTCATGAGCACTAATACTAAATGGATAATCTACACCATACTGATCTTCATCATCTACGTCTGCAATAAAGCCAACAGCCTCTGAGTAAGGGATAGTATTTGCAAAAGATTGAGCAAAACCTCCACCGGTTTGGGGAAATTCAATGATTCGTACTTGTCGGTGCTGGTAAGGGCTAAATGCTTGAGAACTAAAATCCAGTGCTTTTTTAATACCTAGTATCATACGATTGATATTAAAATCATGTCCAGGATGGTGATAAACCTCGATGGCAACAGTATCACCATTTTCTCGAAGCCAATAGTCTTCTTGTATGGCAAATTCGGCAGAAATAAAGGAGTAAAAATTCAAAATAGGAGCATCCATTTTATAGTGGAAATATCTACGGTCGTTTTCAATCCACTCTTTTTCTAAATATCCAGGAGCAATAGCAATTTGATCACTTTTCGTGCTAATAATCGTTTCGAAGTCAATCCAATCTGCATCATATGATATGTAATTGTTCATCCTTGCTAAGGAATCAGAAGGATCAGGCATTCGGTCTCTTGGTGGTAAATCGAACTTTTTACGTGATTCCGGACCTATGAGTTCGCCTGCTGAGTTATATCCTATTCTAGGTAAAATACCGTTATTCAAGAAAGTGCCATTAGCTAAAACTGGTGAATTATTACGCAATAATTCATTTGGAGTATTTGATAGACTAAATTCAAATTGTATTGAATCACCAGGTTGTAATGGTGGGTAAATCCTAAAAATATCATAATTGAATGTGCTGTCTTCAACCAGAAGTTCATTACTGACATTAAAACGAAATTCAGTTTCTAGACTACCATGATCAATGTGTATGGAATCAATAACAAAATCAGTTTTATTCTTTAATGTATATTTACCTTTTACTACCAAATCACGATTTTCTGGATAAAGATCCATTTCGACATAAACAGCAGTTATTCGGGGTTGAGGAGTGGATCGAAACTTACCATATTTTTTTTCCCATTCCGCAGCAGAAGCTTCTCGTTCATATGATGATAATCTCTCATATTTAATATTGTCCACATAGTAGATATAAGAGCCTAGGCTGAAAAAAACGGTTAGTAAGCCAATGAAAACACTTAAATTTAAGGTACTTATTCGTTTCTTAGCTACTATAATACGTTCTTTCCAAGATGAATAAGACCCTCTTGGGAATATCCAATATGCAGAGATAAATAAAGCTACTCCTAGGGCAAGCCAATAAATTTTATATATGAAATATTCGGGAAGGAAGTGTCCATATCCGTTCATATCAGAATAGGGCGTGGGTGAGGCTTGATTGAATTTAAACATTATTTGTTCTATGCCAACAGAACCTAAAAAACTCTGCCCTATTGAAACTAAAAGAAGAATAAAAAAACCGATAAAATAATTTTTAAAAACGGTATGAATCGAAAGGGCTAACAAAGACCAAATAAATAGTCCGATGAATTGAATTCCATATAGTTCTTTTAAGTACAATCCAATTTCAAAACTATAATAACCTTGAACGCTTTGAATAATAATACCCATTATTATTATTGTTGATAATAGTATTATCTGCATAAGACTTATTGCACATAATTTTGCACCAAATATAACCCAAGTTTTTGTTGGGGTACTATGAATCAATGATGCCATCCCTGTAGTATGATCTCTTTGTAAAATCATACCTGTATATAAAAACGTTAGCAAATTGATAAATAATCCAATTATACCGGCACCAAATAGTAATATTTGCCAAGTTACTGGAAGAGTGGGTGTTTCAAGAATAGTATTGCTTACAATAATTGTGAGTACTGCCCAGAATATTGCTAACAGTGCTATTATAATAAAAGGCCATCCTTTTATTATATATTTTAAATCATTTATGGTGATTAGCCAGAGTTGTTTTAATTGATTTAAAGGACCAAAATTTAAATTAACTTTTGGTAAAGTTAATTTCTTAATCACTCGGTAATTACTTTCCTTTTGTTTTTTTTCTTCTTTTTTCCAGGGCCATTTTATACGGATAGGTTGTTGATGGAAATCAAATTTGGCATAAATACTATAAAATATTATTGCACTTACTGCTGACCAGACGACCCTGTTTAAAATCACCCATTTTTCCCAAGGCAACTTATTTTCATTTTGCTCATAAACTGTCCAATATTCGGTATAGTATAGGTTAGCATTATTTCCAAAAGGATCTATCATTGCAGACAAGATTTTATTGTCTAAATTTGATAGTAGAACATCAGCAATTCCTTGAGTTATGATGAGGCCAATGCCGACCAAAAAACCAACAACGATACTTCGGCTAAATGTAACTAGAGCAAACATAATAGCTCCAAAAAAGAAAGTATTTGGAATTAAATAGATCCAAAAAGATTGTAAGTAAGGGCTAATTGAAAAAGGAGCAATTAGGTCCGGATTGACGCCCGGGAGAAATGTGCCCAATATCATTCCTAAAGTTGCTGAAAGTAGTACAGATAAAGTGACAATATAACCGGCTACAAATTTTCCCAGCAGATAAGGACCTTTCTTAGTCGGATATGAGAATAATAATAAATGAATATCATATTTAAAATCTTTGTGTATTGTACCCCCAATTAGGGCAGCTATTAGAAATAAAAATATAAAGCTATTCATAGCATTTAAGATGCCATTTATGGCAAGAGGGGAATTTGCTATGGTCGAAGAATTAACAGTCCCACTAATAGCACCTAATGCTCCGGCTGAATCTGCCATTAAAAATAGTGCAAGGCCGAAGAAAATGATTAAGTAAATGTAATAACTAGGGCGTCTTAGCCAATACTTTAACTCAAAAATTAGGATAGAAAAAAAAGAGCTCATTATTATACCGCCTCATTGGCTTTAGTGTAAGTATGGCTTATTCGAAGTTTTTTTAAAGTAACGAAGTAAGTGTCCTCTAAATTTGGTTGTTTCTTTTCAAAACTTTTGCCAGGAGACTTTTCAGAATAAACCCTTAAAAAAAGACTGTTATCTTCATTATAACCGGATGAAAGTACGTTATATTTCTGTTCACATTGTTCCAATTCTTCTTTCTTGATATTGCACCCCCAAATATTTTCATTAATGGCACTAATAGCTTCTTTTGGAGTACTTTGCAGAAGAATTTCTCCCTTATCCATGATGGCCATATCGGTACATAATTCTTTTACATCATCTACGATGTGAGTAGAAAATATGACAATATTATCTGTTCCAATTTCTCGAAGTACATTAAGGAATCGCTGACGTTCCGCTGGGTCTAAGCCAGCTGTGGGTTCGTCTACAATAATAAGTTTGGGTTTATTTAATAATAATTGAGCTATACCAAATCGTTGCTTCATCCCACCAGAATAGCCAGCTACTTCTTTAAAACGCACATCATATAGATTGGTTAATTCTAATGCTGAAGCAACAATATCATCTCTTTCTCTTTTATTTGATATACCTTTAAGCTGTCCCATGTAGTGTAATAAATCATAGGCATTCATTTTAGGATAGACTCCAAAACTTTGTGGCAAATAACCTAAGATTTTTCGTAGCTCAATTGGATTTTTGAGTAGGTCAATATCTCCTAACCGTGCTTCACCAGTATCGGGCTCTTGTAAAGTAGCAATTGTCCGCATTAGAGTAGATTTTCCAGCGCCATTAGGACCTAATAACCCAAACATGCCATTTGAGATATTCATTGACACATTTATTAAGGCCTTGACACCGTTTGAATATGTTTTAGATAAATTTTTTAGATATAGATTCATAGCAATTTTTGTTACTCATTACGTCAACAACTTTTTAAATATAATTTTTTTGTAAAGAAGAATTATATAAAATGAACATTAAAATTATCGGTAGTACTTTTTTGGTGGGTCCATTATTAATAGTTAATTTTATGTCTAGTGTTGAACTTCAACCATTTAGCTTCAAGAATTAATTTGAATAATTGCCGAATATCTCCAATAAATAATTTTATTAGGTATAACTGGATACTTTTTATTGCTGTTATCCTCATTAATCTAGTGACAGAGGTTTTATTTGCGCAAACTATGATCCTGAAACCGCCATCAGCCCAGAATTCAGATGGAGATTATGAGATAAAACTGCTCTTAAAGCAGGATGCAGAATTCCGCTTAGAATGGACCAATTTAGATGCATCTGTATTGAATCTTACTGGAAGTAATGCAAAATTAATCATTGGTAGGGCGTCCAATACCTATCAAACCTTAGAGATTGATGTTGATGGGAATCAGGCTGATTTGGTGCCTAACACTATTGGTCTTAGTGTAGGGCGATATTTTGCTCGAATCACTAATTCAATAGCCCGCACTGCTAGTGCTATTCAGGAAGATGCAACGAATAATCCAGGTAGTATTTTTTATTCTAATGAAGTGCAAATCATCGTAGAAGCAGATGAGGCTCCATCCATAATAGCGCCACGGGGAAACACCACTAATGCCACACCTACTTTCCAATGGACAGCGGTTTCAGGGGTTCCCTCCTACTGGTTAATTGTATCTAGTACACCCTTCGATATAGTAGAGGATGATGAAGGTGGAATTAGTATTGAAGGTGCTACGGTGGTTTGGCAGTATATTACTAAAACGACTACAGCTGATTATGGGGACATTAATCGTGAGTCTCCTTTTACTGATGAAGCACCGCCATTAAATGCCAATCAAGAGTATAGTTATACAGTTTTAAATGTGTATGAAGAGAATAATCCAGTGTACACGAGTCCCGTTTTTGGAGGTATTGTACCTTTCGTTTTTGTTGACCCAAATGCAGTTCCAAAAACAACACTTATACAACCGAATAATAACGTAGAACTATTTGCAGAAGAGACCATAACATTTGAGTGGACCGACGTTCCTGAGGCAGCTAATTATACAGTCAATCTTTTTCAGGTGATGAAACAGCAAGGAATTGACGTCACGATTCCGATTTGGTCAGGAACTACGACTAATAATTTAATGGAGTTTCCAGCCCTTCAAACCTTAAAGAGTGGTCGCTATCAATGGAATGTGGTCTCCAACAATACCAAGGGTGGTGGAACTACGTCTAATAGTCGGTTTTTTCAATATAATGTAGAAACTGGTGAGTTTAGTGCTCGCGTATTAAGTGCAGCTGACAATTCTAGTCTATTGGGAGTCGAGCTTTCTGCACGTGCAATATCTGGTGGGGTGACTCCTTCCCTTCCTTATTTTGTACAAACGGAAAGTTATTCGGATAGTTTGGTAGCTGGAACGTACGAGTTCACAGCCGAAAAACAAGGTTTTGAGATTACTTCTACTACGGCGGTTATCGAAGATCAACTTACGACCTACGTGCAAATCAAAATGAATCCGTTACCTTCCTCGTTATCTGGAGTGGTTAAAGATAACGCAGGCGAGACGGTCGAGGATGCCGTAGTAAATACGGTTAAATCCGATGATGGAACTGTAAAAACCACCACTACAGGTGTAAATGGAGATTATTCTATATCACTAAATCAGGGAAGTTATACCGTATCGGTTTCGAAATCTGGATATATTAGCCCAAGTAATCGTTCGGTTACACTTGGTTTAGACGAGCAAAAGAATCTTTCTGATCCGTTTATTTTGACTAATGATCAAGCGACAGTATCCGGCACCATATTCAATGAGGACGGTGATGCGATTTCTCGAGCAACGGTACATATTGATAATGGAAGTCAGCAGTATGAAGTCCAGAGTAATGGTTCCGGGGTCTATCAATTTACGGTATCGAGTGGGAATTGGACGCTCTCTGTAGAAAAAATTGGATTTGTTAAACCTGAGGATGCTATGGTATCTCTTTCGACCGGTGATATTTTACAGAGCCAAGATTTTATACTAACTGGTAATGCAAACCAGGTAACTGGATTTGTGCGAGAGCGTATAACCAACGTAGATGGCTCTACCGGCCTAAGTCCTTTTGGTAATGTGCAAGTACGTGCGGTACCTAGTGTTGGAACGGCCATTAGCACTACTACGTCTGGAAATGGACAGTATACACTTTCGCTAAAGAGTGGTTCCTATTCTATTGTGGCGATAGAAGAAAATTATGCTTCTAATCAAGAAAGGGAGTTAGTTATTGGTATCGCTGTGGGTGAAACTATTTCGGGTATGGATTTTGAAATGGTTCCAAATGCGAGTTCTATTTCAGGGACTGTGAGTTTGCCTAATGGTAACGGGGTATCGGATGCCACTGTTGCCGTTTTAAATGTGGGTACTGCCCAGACCAACAGCAGTGGCTATTATTCGATGAGTGTACCCAACGGAAGTCATGAGGTTTCAGTGAATAAAACGGGATTGGTATCTCCTTCTCCAAAAACAGTCAGTTTATCCGCAGGTCAAGACCTTACGGGTATAAACTTTGAAATGACGCCGAATGCCGGCTCCATCTCAGGTAAGGTAAGTTCAAGTGGTTTGGCGCTTACCAATTCTCAGCTACGGGCTAGGAATACATCAACCAGTCAGCTTGTTACCCTAACCAACGCTAACGATGGAGGTTACACTTTTAACTTACAGTCAGGTAGTTGGATTATTTTGGCGCAGAAAACAGGTTTTTTGTCTGATTCAAGTACAATTATAACCATTGGGCCAGGCCAATCGGTAATCAATCAGAATTTTTCACTGGTGGAAAATACCTTTACGCTGAGGGGTACTGTGACTGATGGAACAAATGCTATTAGGAATGCGAGTGTATCTGTAAGCGATGGTGATGGATTTAGCCAGGTAACCCAAACGCAGATTAATGGCACATATGCATTTAGTATTCCTGCTGGGGTGAATTACACGATGATGGTCGATAAAGATGGATATAAAAGTGCGAGTGATAACTCGGGTATTGAGATGGCTGGTTCTACTAGTGTGAAGGATTTTGCTTTGAGTTCGAATCCGTCTTCCGTAGCAGGTACGGTGAGTGTATCGGGAGGAGGAATTTTGAATGCCGCAATAATATATGCATTAAACGAGTCGGGCCAAAAAGTTGATTCGACTACCAGTAAGTCCGATGGAACCTATGTGCTGGGTTTGAACCCTAATAGTTATACTCTCAGAGTTCAAAAAGCAGGTTATACTACTGCACAAAAAACAACTACCTTGAGTATTGGTCAAAATCTTACGGGAGTCAATTTTTCGGTCAGTGAAAATTTTGTATTTATTTCTGGAACTCTCACCGATACAGAGGCAAATGCGCTGGATCAGGTGTTGATAAATGCAAATGAGTTGGGTGGGAGCGGTGCGACAGCAGTTTCAGATGCTGAGGGAGCGTACAGTTTTGAGGGTTTAGTCGGGGGTAGTTATGTAATCAGTTACTCAAAAACTGGGTATGTTAGCAAAGAAGTGGCTCAAACAGCGTCAGACGGGGCGACTATTCGTCTGGATCAACAGCTTACGATCAAGGATGGTCGGGTATCGGGCCTTGTTCAAGATCTTACCGGAGCAAGACTCGCTGAGGCTACGGTTACAGCTACTCATAGTAATGGGAATGTATATACAAGTATTACCAACATACAAGGTGAATATAGCCTCATCAGCTTGGAATTAGGGAATTATACCATTAATGCTACCAAAACTGGTTATAGCTCTCCTGAGGATGAAAGTTTTACTCTAGGCGTAGATGAAACGGAACTAAGCCAGGTTAATGTGAATGGATTGGTGCTTAATAATGCAGGAATTAAGGGGACTATTGCCCAAGCCTTAACTAATGCGGGTATCAAAGGAGCAGAGATATCTTTGATTGGCAGAGAAGGAAATGGGTCTAGTTTTACTGTTTCGGAGACCAGTGGGGCTTACACTATATCGGGAATGAGCCCGGGAAATTTTTTACTCATAACATCTAAGGAAGGTTTTGAAAGTGATACAACAGGAGTACTTTTAACTGCTGGTATGACTATTTCAGAAGACGTACAATTATCCACAAATATTAGCTCTCTTAGTGGTATAGTCACCGATAAGAGTGGGAATACCTTAGGATTTAACGTAATGGTGATTGCTTCAAATGACGTGAATTCCTACACTACCAAAAGCGATGAGAGTGGGAATTTTCAGTTTAATGAAATTGAAAATAGGGCTAACTATACCTTAGAGACAGATATTTATCGAGAGGGCTATAAAAATGGAACCCTGACTTATTTCATTGCATCGGGAGAATCTGCTGCTACTTTGAGCGAGAATATAGAGGTCACTGTCACGCAGGCTTCGATCACTGGAACAGTCGGTGTTGCGGGGGCTACTATGCGGTTAATTAATGCTGATACCCAAGAAATTGTTGACTTGGTTCAGTCAAATCCTTCAGGAAATTATAGTTTTACCTTCCTTCCCGCGGGTAATTACTTCGTGCAAGCTCAACTCCTTGGGTATGAGTTTAGCCCTGCACAAAGAGGCCCTATTTCATTGGGAAATACAAGCATTGAAACGGCTAACTTTACGGCAGAAGCCAATATTGCTACATTGCATGTGAAAGTATTAGAGGAGGGTGAAGTGTTGTCTAATGTTGATGTGAGCATCATCTCAGCGGATACGACAATTGTAATATCTCAAAAGTCTGGAAGCGATGGAATTGCAAGATTTTCTGGAATCAAGGCTACTTCTTATACTATACGTGCAACTAAAACCGATTTTACTTCCGACCCTGCTCTGTTAGTTCAAACACTACAAATTGGAGATTCGACAACGGTTAGCTTTTCTATGATTTCTAATAATGCACAATTCTCTGGGAGCGTAGTTAGCTCTACTGGAAATGGCCTTTCTAATGTAAACATTCAAGCCACTTTGGAAAGTACGGGACAGAGTTTTACTGCTTTATCTAATGACTCTGGACAGTACAATTTTGATGGAGTGGCCTCTGGGACTTATCAGCTAAAGGCCCAGCGAGAGGGATTTACTCAAGATAGCTTAGAAGTCACTTTGGTAGATGGAGACAACAAGACGGTAGACGATTTAGTCTTAGCTCCACGTTATGTTGATATACGCGGAAAGGTGTTGTTAAGGTCGGCAGGATTCGAGGGCGCAAGTATCCGGGCGCAATCATCGACCAGCATTTCTACAATCTCTGATGCCGATGGGAATTACCGATTTGGAACACTTCCTATCTCAATAGAAGAGGGAGATTCTACAACGTATCAGTTTACGGTGAGTTCAGGGGTGTTTTCGAAGACTTATACACGAGTGATAAAGCCAGATCAGGTAACTCAGCAAATTGTATTACCGGATACTTATGTGCCAAGTGGGCAGATTACTATACGGGTGAATGATGGTAAAGACCCCTTACCAGGAGCGGAGTTGGTGTTTGGCGTTTCTGGGGGGCAATCACAAAAAATAATAACTGGAAATGATGGGATCTATGCTTCCGAGTCTAATCTTAAAGAGGCTGAATATACTGTAAGTATATTTAAAGAAGGCTATTTATATCCTGAGAATACGATTCGAATTTCTCTAGATTCTGATACGACTGTGTTAGATAGTACATTTAGCCTACCTTATGTACAATTACCAGTAGGAGATATTTTAGCTGATCAATCTACTAATGTTTCAATCGTAAGTCCTGCAGGTTTAACTCTTGATGATGCATTTGTCTCAGCGGAACTATATTACCGGGTAGGTTCAACTGGCTCGTTTGAGTTTTTAACTATGCAAAAAATAGACGGGGGGTCAGCGGGAGTTGATACCTTACGAGCAACAATTCCAGTTCTTGGTGGAGTTGAGCCAATCACCTTATATACATCCTTGAGAGATGTCGAAAAGGAGATTATCTATCAAAGTAACCAGAAAACAATTACCCCGTTGGCTAGCGGTATACTTAGTACCGTTCGTATCACACCAGGATTGAAAGGAAAAAAAATCCGCTTAGGTGATATTTATGATCTACGAGTAGAATTGCGTGATGGGATTAATAAATCCTTACAAGATAAATTTGAAGGTGAAACTACAGAAGGTACGGTTCAGTGGTCACTTATTAATAACTCGTCAGGCATTCGATTAAGTACATTAGAGGGCACTCGAGCGACCTTGGAAACCCTTTTAGCAGGAACTTATCAATTTAGAGTAACCACCGAATATAATGGTACGAGTATTAGTGAAACCATAGACGTGGAAATTCAGAGCATGCCTATCGATAGCATGGTTGTGAGTAGGCCTGCTAAACAGATTTCAAACGCTAGCACGCATCTGTTTGGCTACACTGCCATAGATACATCTGGTAGTAGTGTTGTTCTAGGGAATAGCTTGGAGTGGAAGGTAAACCCAAGCACGGTAGGGACAGTTGATAATAGAGGCGTTTTTACCCCTTTAAATAATAGTACTATAGGGTCATTTACAGTGGAGGTTACCGATCCGGGAAGCGGTATCCAATCTAAATCGGATGTGGTAGAATTAGTAGCTAGAATACTCCCTGAAGAAACCTATACGCTGACCAATGGGACTGGTATGCAACTAAGTTTAGCTGAAGGTTCAGTTGAAATTCCCTCCCAGTTGTCTTTGGGCGAAACTACTCCTCCAACGACTAAAAAGTTTGTTTTTGCACAAGGCCGAGATGTCTCATATACCGTTTCAGATCAAATTTATGTTCTTTCGTTTTCGGGTAGTCCGCTTATGAAAGAAGCCGTTTTAACCTTGCCAGACGACACCACTATGATTTTTAATACAGGCATTCGGGAGATAGGAAGATTCAACTTTACTACATTACAATGGGAGTTAATGGAAGCTACTCAGGCTAAGCATTCTACGGCTTATGCTTTGCGAAATAATGTTGAGTCAGCTGGTACGGTAAGTATTTCAAGTTTAGGGCAATTTGCTGTGATGGCGGAAAATGAACCTTTAGGTATAAAGTACGCCGCCGTTCTACCCAGTCCATTTAGTCCTGAAATCGCACCACTGCGCCTTGGATATTGGCTGGATTCGGCCTACCCTCCTGTGAGGGTGGACATTCAAATTGTTAATATGAAAGGCGAATTAGTGCGAAATCTGCTAGAGGATGATTTACAACAACCCGGCCGCTATGGCTCAGCTTCGTCCCAAAAAGAATTATTGTGGGATGGGAAAACAGATAGAGGTACTTGGGCTCGAAATGGACGATATATTATACAAATTAAAGCTAAAGATCAGTCAGCTGAGGTAGTAAAGCTACTATCGGTGGTGCTCATCAAATAGAATGTCATGAATAGCATTTTAAAACAAAATAGTGATATTTTTAAAGGTTCTAGAACCATGGATATCTATGCTATCATGGTTACAATTCTAGGCATTTGTATAAGCTTACTTTCTTTCGGTAACACCACAAATGTATTTGCCCAAGAAGTGTCTACTATACCGGGATCATTTGTAGACGTGGGTTTTGGAACCCGACCGGTTGCTATGGGTTATGCTTTTGTTGGTTTAGCAGATGATGAAAATGCAACATATTGGAACCCTGCAGGCTTGACTAAGGTAGATGGTTTTCAAGTGGGCCTGTCACAATTAGAACATTGGGGCTTGGTCACCTACAACTATGCAGCTATTACTGTTCCCACCTTTGGACAAAACCAAGCACTAGGTGTTGCAGTAATTTCATCGGGTGACGATATGATGAGTGAACTATCTGTGCATGCAGGCTATGGTTTCCGTGTGCGATTTGTCTCGATTGGAGCCTCGGTGAAGTATCGAAGTGCGTCTTTTGGACAGAATTCACTCTCTGAGAGTATGTCTGAAGTTTTCGACCCTGAAGAAATAACCATTGGGATGGGACAACAGGTTACTGGAAATGCGAATGGGTTGGGTGTAGATCTTGGATTATTGGTACACATAAATGAATCCGTTCAAATTGGGATGATAGCACGAGACTACAAGGCACCTATGCAATGGAGTTCTGCGGCGTTGGAGAGTACTATATACTCTACAAAGGGTGATTATGCAGAAGACTTACCTATGGAATTATTATTTGGTGTGTCTAGCAAAATTGGAAACGAACTAACGGTCGTTGCTGATTATGTGCCAGCTTTGGAGTATGATCGAACTACTTGGGTGCGTGCAGGTTTTGAAAAACGCCTAGCCAAAGTATTTATGATACGTGGAGGCACAGAACAAGGTATTAACAATATAGAAGATGATAAAATAACTTTAGGTACAGGGCTTGATATTTCTATTCAACAAGCACTTCGTATAAAGGCCGACTTTACCTACGTGAAGGACCCTATTAAAGACTCTCAACGGTTTAGTTTTTCAATCCACTTCTAATGAAACGACGTATTTTTCATTTATTTATTTACCTGTTTGTCTTCAGTGGCGCCTTCGGTACTGTACTCTATGCTCAAAATGGAGAGGACGAGAACGACGCAGAACCCAGTGAATTACACCTGTTCCGGGGAGGATTTATGGATGCTACTTTTGGGCTTAATCTAAATACTATTGGAGGAAGTTTAGGATCTAGTGGGATGGGTGGGCTATTATCCTCCAAAGTTTACAATGGAGCTTTGAATGTAAATCTAAATCCTGCCATGCTAGCGTTTAATACCAGTAGTCATGCAATTTTTGACAGTCGTATTGGGCTTGGGACAAAGATTAATCCTGGCTTAAATAAAAGAATATTAAACTCACTAAATGCCAGCTTTGACAGTTCTATCACAGACACATTTAGTGATGAAGATTCATGGATACAGTTTCCGGAGACCTATATTCAGCCTACAAAAATGCGAAACCTTGATGTAGGGCAAGTTCCAAATATAAGTTTGATGGCCTTTTCAATGCCAATTACAGAAGATCTGACTCTCGCAGCCTCGTATAATTACCCTATGAGTTTGAACCTTGATATTGGTTTGACCGGAGTCTCAGCTAAGTTAGCGCAAGAACAAGGAACCGACGAGGTAGCCATACGGTTCGATGTGCTAATGAATATTTCTTTGCTCATGCAAATGCAATTTCAGATGAGTAATCTCACAATAGGTGGAGGGTATACCCTTGTAGATACACCTGCAAAAAAAGTTGCAGCTGGGTTATCCATCAGTAGGTATCAAGTAGACAATATACGTCGCTTACAAGCCGACTTATCTGGCATGGTAGTCGTTGGTGGAGCAGACGAACGTTATTTTAATAATCCTGCAGATCCTAATCTAAATAGTCAATTAGGTGAAATCAATACTTTTTCGATGAATGCATATGCTAATTATCGTTCTGTCGAATATGGGTATACATTGGGTTTTGTCTATCAAACTTATCAAGGTATAAATGCTTCTTTAGTGTATAAAAACAGGCCTAGCTTCGAGTTAATAGCTGAGGAAGGATCATATGCGAATGCTTTTTTACCTGTATTCATTACCGGTACTGGAGATGAACTTTTGCAAGGAGAAATAGGCGTTGCCCTAGACAGCTTACAGGCAAATAAGCCAAACTTAACAACCGAAAGAAATATTGGATCTTTAGTGAGTAATGGAAATTTAAATCTTCCCACTTCGGTAGGTTTAGGGTTAGATTTTATGCTAGGTTTACACACGGTTGTATTTAATTACACCTTATACAATGGTGAAATAAGTTATAAACATGGTAGTAATATCATTGGTAAGCAAACTCGACATGGTATTGGATTTGGTATGAATATCCGTTTAGAAGATCGCTTTGGTTCTTCCGCATCGTATGCAACGATACCACTTCGATTACTACTCTTAGATATCGATGGAATCCTTTTTCAAGCATTTGGAAATGCAACAGGATTTGCAAATAGTTATTTCCGGTTTGGAGGAAACGTACTGACTGGTATTGGTATAGATACTAGAGAAGAGGTGGATGGTTACGAAGAACTTCTTGGTAAAGCTTTCCCACAATCGTTTAGTCTAGGGCGCCAATATAGTATTTTTGATCAGGTTGATGTAGGTGTTACCGTTTTAGCTATACCTGATTTAATATTGAAGTATTCTGTAGGAATACGATTTTAAAATTTTTATAAAGTGCATTTAAATGCCTTTTAAGTATTTTTTAAATCGATATTAGTTTATTTTTAATCAACAGATAATTATTGTTGTTAAAAACAATATCTGTATGCTGACATGATTGAAGAATGTAATCCTTACAACGCTTCGGGTTATTATTCTCGCACAATCACAGACCAACTTAATTAAGTTTGAGGCTTAATAAGGGTTTTTTATCTTTTGTATAATTGGGAATGATAACTTACTTATAGGAATTGCAAAGGACATGATGGCACTAATGAAGCCATTTCTCTAAACATATTCGTTTTGTGCATAAGATTATCTTATCTCTCCACTCATTTATTAGCTATGAACTATCCGTCTGAATTTAGTCTACGTTCAATTGCATTATGTGTATTTTTGCTTTTTATCTCGTGTTCAGATGCTAAAATGAGTAGCACTCCTGTTTATTCATTTGAGACTCAAGAAGTCTATGATAAGCAAGATATTTATCTTGTAGCTTTCGAAATAATGAATGATAATCGGTCAAAGCATATATCTGAATCTTTAAAATATCAAGTGCTAGCTTTCGGTCAACAGTATACCGATAGCTTGTATCAGTCACTCAGTGATCGTGAACTACACTATTATTTTTATTCTACAGGCGCCAAAATTCCACCTTTTTCTAAAATAGATAACTATGAGATGGTAGAAAATTTACTTTGGGTAGACGTTAAAAGTTTTGATAGTCCTCTTTTAGAATGGACAAATAAATTCGATTCTAAAGGATCGGTGTATGAGTGGAAGCTGGATTAGGCTTACATAACTAATAGTTTTCATTAATCATAGCAGTTATAAGATATATCTCTCTTTTAGGTTGAAACTCTTCATGTAAATCATACATATCAAAGGTAGATGTCGTAAAAGCGTTTTCTAAAGTGATATTTTATATGACAAGTCTTATGTACATAGAACCTTCACATCATCAACTTTATTAAACTCCGCACTAGAACAAATGATGATGCGTTCACTATTACTTAGATAAAACTTTGCTTTGGGTTGCTCACATTACACGGGCTTCTTGAATCAGCTGGTTTATTTGAATGTTTGACGAAATTGTGCTTAGCGAAAAAAAATAAATAGCAGCTTTTTTTATACCAAACGATGCAAGGGTAATTTTTACAGTTAAATAGTTGAATTCAAAATTATTTATAAAATAGTTCAAAATATGAGTTAGTGAAATTTTGAGAATGATTGGTAAAGTTGCTTTTCAAGAAGGAAAGATGGTGCAATGGTGAAGTTAATTGCTGGGTCCTCTGAAGAAATGAGAATGGGATTTTGAGAATCAAACTTATATTCACTAAGCACATTCTTTTTCGTTTTGGCGTAGATTGTTTCATAGCTTACAAAGAAACTTAATATGGTAATGTTAAGATTACTTTGTGTAAGTTGGATATGAATTTTGCAAGTTAAGGTAGATTTATAATCATCTGTAGGTAAAATAAGTTCTAGGAATTGACCCTTATATCCATTAAACCCACCTTCGTCTAAAATTCCTCCATCTAGGTATTTGTGAAATCGTTTGCTTACAAAACTTAATTCTGCATAGTAATTTTTAGCATCTAGTGAATCTAAACCATATGACGATTGACTAATGTAATTACTGAGTTTAGTCCAAATATCCTCGGTGCTTTGTTTGTATTCAATCTTGTTAGATAGAGTTTGTATGCCTGATGTATCTGGTGGAATATAGGTTGTTGGAGAACAGTGTAATAAGGGTAATACAAGTATTAAAAACATTGGAAATCTACATAGTATTCGACCTTTAGTAGATTTGACCATGCACATGTGCCTAATCATTTAGTTTAATATAACTCTATTGATAATAATCATGATTAAGAATACAACAAAACCACTCATTAGGGAGGTGTAGCTCCATCGAATAAACTTAAATTTATTCCCAAGTACCACTCCAGATTGATAAATTTCAAGTAGTAATGTGTCGTATGTTTTAGAATCTGATTTCATAATATCAATCATATTCTCTTGAAAATCCTCATAGCTAGTGTTGTTATAGTCCCCAAAAAAGAGCCAGTTCGTTTTTTTTAACTTGTCATTTTTTGATATTGGAAATAATGAAATAAGAGAGAAGGTAATCGAAATACAGATGAAAACAAGTAAAACTAGAATCTCAGTAGCTAGCTCTGGTAATTCACTGTATCTAGAGACAAGAACGGTGAGTAATATAAACGAAGATGCGGTTAAAATATTAGCCTTCTGATCAGCCATGCTACTTAAGGCTGTATTCTTTTGAACTGTAGTACGCATCATGACATCGACTTGGGAGCGAGGTTCTATTTCATCAAATGCTGTATTATTCTTTTCCATTTTCATGTATTTGTCATTTATAATTTTTAAGCTTGGTTATAATACGATCTTTTAATGATAGGTTGAAGTAGAAGTCATTATTTCAAATGGGAGAAGCCACCAAAACAAAAAATAATTTCATATCTGAATGAGTAACACCTTTGTGTTTGAGGGTCAAATTGAGTCTTCATCAATTTGAATAACAATTTCATTTTTTCGTCCAATTAATTTGTATGGAGAATCATATACAAGCAACATAACTTGACCAATTGAGGTATAGCCATACTCTTGAGTTAAATTATATAAATTTCTTGCATGCGGATATATATTGCGACTATTAGCATAGCCGCTAAATTGAAGTGCCAAGAAATAACCGGGCTTACTCTCAAATACTTTAACATTATTTGATAAGGCTTCGGGAGTATTTCTAAGGTTAAAACCCTTTGGCAAAACAAATTCCATAACATTATTTCCTTTACCATCTCCCATATAGACTGGAGAAGTCATACTAATTTTTTCTTGGGTCGAATTATTTCCAGATATATAATTGAACAGACTTCCAAAATCATTATTTGATTGAATTTTCATTGCTGGAGGATAGTATCGTAGCTCTGCTCCTTTGAGTTCTTTGATTACTTGATACTCTTGCGTTTGTGTCTCCTGTGCCATCGCTAAGTTACTTTCTAATGAGAACAAAAGTATTAAAAGTGAAGCGAGAAAGCTTTTTTGCAAAGATAAATAGGTCATTTTTATATATGCTAAATTTTGAAATATACTAACAACTAAACTTTAATATAGGTTTTGACATTCCCTAATTAATGAATAATGCTAAGTATGTTTTGGTAGGGATGGTTGTTACTTAGTTTAACCAGGCGATGGAGCCATTTAGAATGGTAGCAAAACTGACCCAAAATATATATGGAATTTGTAACCATGCTGTCAAAGGGCGTATGTTATAAAATAATTGTGTGTAATAAATTATGCTAGCCATTAGAAGTATTATTTCAATGAAAGCCAGTTCAGGATTTTTAAGCCCAAAAAAGAGAAGGGACCAAAGACCATTGAGAAGAATATGGATCGCAAAAAACCACAATGCTTTTTTAGTTTTTTTGTTTTTAACACCGGTATTCCAGATTAGGCCCGCAGAAATTCCCATAATAGTGTATAACGTAGTCCAAACCGGGCTAAAAACCCAGTTTGGAGGGTTAAAGAATGGCTTCTGGATATCAACGTACCAAGTACTTATTGAATCTGAAGTGAGAAATCCTGAACCTCCTCCAATGATCAAACAAATCAAGGCGCATATCAAAGGTCGTAGAATAGGGGTCATTCAGTGAGCATGTAGTTAGCTAAATAATAGCTCATCGACTTTATCAAATGAATCTGATAACTGTTCAAATGAGTCAATTACATAGTATGTATTTTGAATAACATCTGTACGAAATTTATGATTCATAATTTTTTGAACATCATAGTCTATCTTCTTAGGCTTATTGGATAATGAATATTCTGCCTCCCCTCTAGAAGATATAATTCCTGCACCATAAATCTTTGTTTCTTCTGCGGACCGAATCAGACCAAACTCAATGGTAAACCAATACAAGCGTTGTAGCATGGTTACTTTTTTGGGATCATGTAAAATTTTTAAGGCTCTTTGCCCTATTTTTTGGAAAAAATCCGTGTACTGGGTATTGGAAAGAAGTGGGGTGTGGGCAAATACATCATGAAACATATCCGGCTCCTCTAAATAATCAATTTGGTCAAGTGAACGAAGCCAACAAGTGGCAGTGAAGCGTTTATTAGATAAATGATTAAAAAAAATATTTCCAGGAGCCAAGTTAGGCACTGTAATAATTTGCCAGCCAGTATATTTAGATAAGGTGGTATTTACTTCTTTAAAATTAGGTATGTGGCCTGGAGACAAGCCTACTGCTTCAAGTGAGTCTAAAAACTCGACAGCAACTTTATCTTCAATAAACTCTATCTGCCGATTATAGAGTAATTTCCAAACTTTAAAATCTTCAGGTGTGTAGTTAGCATATATTTGTTCTAATGGTTTCAATTCGGCAATATTTTAAACTTTATCATCGTTTTGATCTCTTTTTCTGGCTCGTTTCATTTCTTCTCCAATTTGATTGCTAGCTGTAAAGGATGCAACCATATTATTTAGCATGTCAGAACCAGCCTGTGGTGAGTTTGGAAGCAGAATGAGATTACTATTACTTTCGGCACCCACGGATTGTAAGGTGTCATAATGCTGTGTAACTACAATTAAGGCAGATGCTTCTTGGGAGTTGATATCAACGTTATTTAATACTTTTACGGAATCTTCCAGGCCGCGAGCTATCTCACGACGTTGATCTGCAATACCTTGACCTTGTAATCGCTTACTTTCGGCCTCTGCTTTTGCCCGTTCAACTATAAGTATTCGTTGGGCGTCCCCTTCAAATTGAGCGGCAACTTTTTTTCGTTCCGCAGCATTGATCTGATTCATCGCTTCTTTTACTTGAGGATCAGGATCAATATCCGTCACTAGTGTCTTAATTATGTCATACCCATAATTAATCATTGCATCGTTTAGCTCTGCTTTAACTGCATTAGCGATGTCATCCTTTTTCTCGAAAACGTAATCCAATTTGAGTTTTGGGACTTCAGCTCGGACTACATCAAAAACATAGGAAGTAATCTGGTCTTGGGGTAAGTCTAACTTATAGAATGCATCATATACTTTTTCAGATAGCACTAGGTATTGAACGGATACTTTAATTTTGACAAAAACATCATCTTTTGTCTTGGTTTCAACCACAACATCTAATTGTTGAATACGAAGGCTAAGCTTGCCCGCTACCCGATCAATAATGGGTAATTTAAGTTGAAGTCCAGATTGGCGTATACTTGTGAATTTTCCAAAACGTTCAACGACAGCTGAATTTTGTTGTTTAACAATAAAGAAGATATCAAAACTAGCTATGATAGCTACGATAATGAGTATATAAAGTGAAAAATCCATAATTGGTCTGCTTTTGTTTTATTTTGATAGATATATACTAATAATATTAAGTTAGACGAGATATAAACAAATTCAAAATACAAGGTAATAAGATTTGAATCACAAGATAGCTGTATAGTTGACAGACATAAAAAAGCCCCACAAGTTTCACTCGTGAGGCTCAATCCATAAACAATAACAAAAATATGTTATCATTATGAACATAATATACATAATTATGTGCAACAAACTGCTTTGCAATCAATAAAAATGCAATTGAATTGAAGTAATCAAACTTCAATGCAAGGTATAAAATCCACTCAATTCATTAAATTACTCTTGCCAAACCTTCAAACAAATCGATCACTTTCCTAGTTATCTGTATTAAGTGACCCTTTTGGGATACAAGCTTATTTTATTTGTCATATGGGTTAGGTGCATTCATGCTTACTATTGCAGTTGGAGTTTATAGATTCCATAATCTTATAAAAAACGGGTGGATGATCCTAGTTACTATTATACCGATAGTTAGTTTTTTATGGCTAATTGTAAATATGATTCAGATAGTCAAAAGGAACAAATATTGTGGGTAAATGTCCGAAAGAAGTTTATTTAACAATTATTAATTTATGTTCCTCATTTATTGAGGGAATAAACTGAATGAATGCCCTTCCAACCTGTTTACTAATATCAAAGATAATTAGATCAGTTTTGTTCTAAATGGTTTCCATTGAGTTGCATCTTAATCACAGTTTTGATGTAAGAAATTTCACCTAAAAACATCATTACATAGTCGTTAAGCGGTGATTTTAAGCTAAAAATTTATAATTAGTTATGTTTAGTCCGATAATAGATATCTAAGGATAAAAGGATTAAAAGATTAACATGGCTAGTTTTGGTGACTTTAACAGAGTCAATACTAATGTTACGGCATTGAGTGCACAACTCTCGTTAAACAAGATCAATAGTGAATTAGGAGATAGTAGGCTTAAGCTATCGACTGGTAAAAGGATTAATTCCGCTGAGGATAATTCAGCAGGATACGCTATAGCTACTAAGTTTAATAGTAGGGTTAAGGGATTGGAGCAAGCTCTTCAGAATGTAAGTGATGCGAAATCAGTATTAGACATAATTGAAAGTAGTTATAACTCAATTATGGATAATCTCATTGAGATGAAAAGGCTAGGACTGCAAGCTGCCAATGATATAGTAAGTCGGTCCGAACGAACACTGATTGCACAGCAGATACATGGACATGGTACAAATATTAATGATATTGCAAACTCAACTCATTTTAATGGGATTGCTTTAAATCCAACATCAGAGTCTACACTAACTTTTCAGATTGGTGAGGGTAACTCTGATACTAAATCAATAACTCTTCGACAAGTTGATATATTTGGATTATTTGGAGGAGCTGACACACAGTTAGGTGGCACTCAAGATCATATAGAAATAGATGATGATAGAGTTCAATTATCCCATATAGATGATGATAATGATGATAGAGGTGAAATTGCATACCATATGATTGGTGGCATACAAGTTAAAGCTGATGGGGGTGACTTTAAGGTATATTCTGGTAAAGTAAGTGAAGCAATAGATAAATTAAATGAGTATTTGAATGAGGTTGGTATCAACCAACGATCTCTATCATCTAAAGAAGAAAACCTGACTCAAGCTATCAATGCCAATAGCGCCGCACATAGTAGAATTATGGATACAGACTTTGCCAAGGAACAATCCAATTCAATAAGGCTACAAATACTTCAACAAACTGCTACAGCTGCATTATCTCAAGCTAATATGGGACCGCAATCAGTACTTGGATTTTTAGGGCAGTAAATTTCATTCATTAATTTACTTAGGAAAATAAGTGAATGTATAGTTATCAAGATTTGAATTTTGCCATTAAAAAGCCCCACTAGCTTTAAGTTATCAGAGCTCAATACAATTATTTCGAATGATAAGTGTCTATTTGATTAGAAGCATCTTTTTAGTTTCAGTAAATGATGGAGTTGTTAGCTTGTAAAAGTACACTCCACTAGACAATCCTGAAGCATCAAAGGTAGTAGTATAATACCCAACGGGCAGTTGACTATTCACTAGTCCAATTACCTTTTGACCTACGCTATTGAATACTTCAAGTGTTACTTGTGTCGCTTCTGATAGGGCATACTGAATCTTAGTTGATGGGTTGAAGGGGTTGGGGTAATTTTGTGACAATGTGTATCTCAGTATTTGTAACTCTTCAGATTCATTAGTTAATGCTTCTGGTAAATTGATTTTCATGACGCCAACTTCGGTATCACCATAAGCATCAGTATCATTAAATATAACATATCCATTATCAGTAATTGACCCACATTCAGTTGCTGTCATAACTCCATGCTTTTCACCTGACTCAATATGGCTAAATACATCACTTCTCAATATGTTTCCATCCCAATCAGTAATTAAAACCCATCCATTCCAGATATCCGAGGATGTGAAGGGTGGATTTTCTTTTGAATAATTATCATTCTCATCACCAGTACCACCAAATAAATAAATACCAATTGCGTCAGACTTGAGACAATATAACTCATTACGTATGTAATTAAGGCTATAACCACGAGGATTGGCATAATGTTTAATCCAATTTACTTTGGCTTCTAAATCCATTTTTATTACCGAATAATCAAAAGATTCTCCAATAGTATTTCTCGATCTATGTCCGCCAAAGTACAAAGAATTATGTATACTTAGATTTAGATCATAAGGAATAATATCAGTAGTGTTGATTAACTCTCTTGTCCAAAATACACTACCATTTTTATCAAGCTTTGTTAAACTTAAGTCTTCATCATATTTAGTAGAGCCATAAAACAGCAATCCATCATTACTCTCAACTAATGCTACTGCGTATTCAGTAGACTCATTTAAATGAGTCCAGATTTCATTACCATCATTTGGGTCAATTTTCATTATAATTGCCTGACCACCATATACTATAAATATCGTTCTTTTTTCATCTGCACCTACAAAACCAGCTCCATAAATATATCCATCAGAGCCAATTATTGTCTTTCTTATCCCATCAAATTCATATCTATTTCCAGTATAATTATAAATTTTACTCCAAATAATGGTTCCATCCTCACCATTAAGTCTGGCAATCCATCTTTCTTGTGTATTACTGATTCCTCCACTTACAATATAATCGATACGATTAGAATCATTTATTTCTGTAATACCAAAACCAACAGTGTTGATAATAGTTTTAGTCCAAATTCTTTCTCCAGTATTTCCATTAATCTTATGAATTCTAGATTCATTATAAGGCATAAAAATTAAAGCGATATTACCTTCACTATCAACTAAACCGCTATTTACTTTGCCCGCCTTTCCATCCGTAAAAACATTTTCCCATTCAATATTTTGATTATAATGTGAAATTAATGGAATTATTGGTGAATCCAATCCACCAGTAAATGATTGACTTAGTAAGGTAGGTGAGACGATTAATTGGGAGAATACAAAAAGCAGTAATATCATGTTAAGTTTATATGTTTCGAATTAAAATGAAGGGGTATTAATTTATTACTCATTAGTTATCTTTACTAGATGTTTTTCAACAGCAATTATTTCATTCTATTTTAAATTTAAATAATTAGTCAAACCTGTACATGAAAATAGTTTCCATCATTATTTTGCTACTAGCAATAGGTTGTCCTAGTAGTTCGGTTTCAGAAAATTCAGACAATGAATGTAAAGGAGAGACGCTTCTTGTAGCTTGTACCAAAGAATATAATCCAGTTTGTGGATGTGATGGTAATACTTATGGCAATAGCTGTGTAGCTAAAGCTAATGGAATTAATTCGTTTACTATTGGAGTGTGTGATTCTTAACTCACATTAACACTTTCCCAACTTACTTTTCAACAGCTGAGTTTAGTAAGTCATCATAGTTTTGAGTTGCTTACGGTGAGCTATCTTCCAATCACAGTTTTCACTACAGGAAATCCAACAGATAATCATCTATTCCAGGTATTAGATGTAAATTAAATTAACGATAGTGATGCTGATAATATTAGTGCAGGGGGCACTTCTAGACACAATTGTTCAACTATTTAAATCAGAGAATTAGCATCAGCTGGTTTTGTTAAGTAAGATCAAATTTTTATTGATGATATCAATTTAAATTCATTTGAAATGAGAGTTTTTTCTTCACATACCGATTATGCTATTAATAGTATGAATTCTAGTTTGAACTCATTAGGTATAAACCCGAGAACATTGTCGGAAAATAAAACTAATATTTTCAAAGCAATTACTGCCGTGTATAGTAGAATTATGGATATTGAATTTGCTAAGGAACAGTCAAATGCGATCAGGCTACAAATACTACAAAAAAACTGCTACTGCAGCGTCGTCTCAAGCCAATATTGGACCTCAAGCCATGCTTGAATTCTTAGGGTAGTAATTTTATTCATTCATTTACTTAGGATAAAAATGAATGAACGCTTTATCGATATTTATTCTTTTAATGATATCCTATGAAGATTGGTAAGTAAGGCAAAATGTTAATCAATGGTGACAAATATGATTTCAATGATAATATTAAGTATTGGTATATGGGTGACTGCGATGTTTATAGTTGGCTATTTATTTGCAAACAAAGAAACCATGGAAGATAAGCGTGACTACTATGATAGACATGGACAACCTAAATTGGATGATAAAGAATAGAGGTAAGCTCAAACTGAACTATGACATGTTCACCGTTCTTGGGCAGTAATTTTCATTCATTCATTTATTTACTCAGGATAAAAATGAATGAACGCTTTGAAAGAAATAGTAACTTTATTATTCTTTTTAAAAAGGTAAAAAAATCAAATTTTGAGATTAAATAAAATGAAAGATATACTAGTTGTTGCAAAAATTAATGAAGGTAAGTTTGAGAAATTTATGCGCTTTATGAAATCTGAAGAAGGGATGAATGAAAGACGAAAAATTGCAGATTTGACAAAGACTCTAGGAACAGTTTCACCAGATAAAAGCGCAGTAATGTTTAAGATTGCTGTACACGATGAAAATGCTTTAAATTCATTTTTAAATGGCTCAAATCCTGTATCAAAACCAATTTTTGATGAAGTAATGGTAAGCTATGAGATTTTTGAGTTAAACAAAGCTCATCACACCTAAAAGCAATTTTTTAATCAATCATTTACTTAGAGAATAAATTAAATGAACACTTTAATACAATTAGTAAAAATATTAAAGTTATTGATATATGTTATAGAAAATGACAGTAATCAAATAATCAATTGTTTGTAGGAGAATGTATTATCAATGAATACTAATCAAAGTAAACCTGAACGAATTACAAGATTCATAATTGCATTATTTTTATTACCTGCACCAATTATATTTGGTATTAGTGAGTTTGCTATAGTTCAGGCATCAGTTGGGGCTATCTTATTATTTAATGCAATTTCAGGTATCTGTGCTATTTATGGCATATTTGGTGTAAAAACATGTATAGTGAATGACCAAAATGATGATAAGTGAACTTCTTCCAAGAGTATTAATAAATAACTGAATTTATTAGGTTTATATAGCACTGAAAAATGATGAGGAGCAAAGTCACGCAAAAAAACAATGTCTTTATACCCCATGTAGAATGGAGAGAATCAAATGAATGGTATTGGTGGAGAGGTAATAAGGTTTTTACTGAACGTGGTCATGCAATTAGGGGTAAGTGTTGTGGTTGTGGTTGTAGACATTGTCCTTACGAGCCTAATCATTCTGGCTCTAATAAGATAAAGAAGGAATTAGAAGGTCTAATTAAGACGATTACAAAGATCTAAGCGAGTACTTCGATTTTTAGGGCAGTAATTTTTATTCATTCATTTACTTAGTGAAAGTTGAATGAATGAATTTTAACCCGCTCCCCAAAATCTGAGATAAGCAAGTCAGCATAGTTCTGATTCGTCTGTACTGAGCTGTGTCGCACCCATCGTTGTAAAGTACAAATAGGTACTCCATTACGTTATCAACCAATACACCATGTATACTTCAATGAATGTAGATGGATGCATTCTTTTATAGTATGCGCAATTCTACATTTTTTGAGAGATAGCATATCTAGTTTTAGGATGACAATACTAACGAACGCTTTATTCTTCTTGTAATTTCAATTTTCTTTCATTTATTTAATAAATATTAATTTGTTTTCTCATGATTAAATCTATTATATCAGTTTCAATTCTATTATTCTTTTATTCATTGACCAATGCCCAGCACTCTCATACCGATAATCATATTGGGCTACATCACTGGGAAATCCCAAGTAAAGATCCAGACCGCATAATTTTAACCTTTAATGGGGATCCAGCTACAAGTAGAGCGGTAACTTGGAGAACGAACACAACTATAACTAAGGCTATAGCAGAAATCGCGGTAGCTACTGTGAACTCTAAATTCGTTGAAAATGCTATATCTTATGATGCTTTTACTGAAGAGTTTGATCTAGGATTATACAAAAGCAACAATTCACTAAAAGTTCATTATCATAGTGTAACTTTTGAGGGATTGGATCCCAATACACAATATGTATACAGAGTGGGTGATGGATATGATCATTGGTCGGAGTGGATCGAATTCACCACAGCTAAAGTTGGATATCACCCAACACAATTCGTGTATTTTGGTGACGCACAAAATGATATCCTCAATCACTGGTCTCGAGTGATTCGAAAAGCATATCAGACCGCGCCTAATGCCTCTTTTGTTATTCATGCTGGGGATTTGATTAATACTGCTCATCGGGATATAGAATGGGCAGAATGGTTTAAGGCGGGCGGATTTATTCATAGTCAATGGACTGCTATTCCCGCAGTTGGAAACCATGAATTCTCTTCACTACAAAAAGATGCTCCCAGACGGTTATCAATCCAATGGAGGCCACAATTCACTTTACCAGTTGAAGAAAAATTGAGTGAAGAACTGTATGAGACAGTATATACAGTTAAATATCAAGATGTAGAAATCATAGTGCTTAACTCTACGGATAATTTAGAAGAGCAGACTAAATACTTGGAAGATACTCTATCTAAGAGTACTGCAAAATGGAAGATTATCACTTGCCATCACTCTATTTTCTCTCCAGCTAAAGGTAGAAACTTCCAATTTGCTCGCGATAATTGGAAACCACTGCTCGATAGATATAATGTAGATCTTGTGTTGAATGGTCACGATCATACATATGCTCGTGGTCATGTACCAGTTCGAGATGCTGATGCTAGTATTATGGGTGGTCTTGGCACTGTTTATGTAACATCAGTCAGTGGCCCAAAGCAGTATGAACTGGATGATGAAAATTTAAAAGAATATGAGCTTCAGGGATATCAACGAGACAATCAAGGTGTAAATACTCAGTTCTATCAAGTAATCAGTATTGAAAATGATTCTCTAACTTATATCGCTTATACAACTTTAGGCAAAGAATATGATAGAGCCATCATAAAAAAAGACCATTCAAATGGGAAAAAAGTCTTAATAGAATAGTATTTTTGATACATTATCTTGAAGGTGCAATTGAGATTACTCACTATTTACTCTTGAGAAGTATGGCAATGATAGTGGATTTGAATCCACTAAAGACTGGGTGAAAATTAAGAGGCTTTTACAGGAACACATGAGACACAACTTAATTTCATTTATTTAGGGAATAAACTAAATGAACACTTTCCCAACCTGTTCCTCAACATCTTAGTTAAGTAGGTCGGCATAGTCTTGAGTCGTTTGCACTGAACTATGTCACGTCCATCGATTTAGGACAAAAAACCTTTGTCAAGCCTCAAGCTTAATTCGAGTGGTCAGTCATTGTATAAGAATTATAACCTAAACTGATGTTCTGAATGAAATGTTGCAATTACTTATAAAGATCAAATTTTATTGGGTATTACATTATCCTTTTGAGTAACACTTACCGCATTAATAAAGAAAATATTCTATTCAGCAAACTCTTTAAGAATTTGCTTAGACCATCTTTTCAACCTTTCATCGGTCATCTCAGACTGATTATCTTCGTCAATAGCTAAACCACAAAATGTACCCGTTTCAAATTCAGCAACAGACGAATCATGAAAATATCCTTCTGTCGACCATTCTCCTATTAATATTCCATTGTTTGTCTTTACAACCTTACCTATAATACCAACACCATCAACAAATGTGTCTGCGTAACTGTATTGATCTCCTATACCGAATATTGCAACTTTTTTGCCCTTGAAGTCGATGGTTTGAAATTCTTCAAAAAATGAATCCCAATCACTTTGTAATTCACCATCATACCAAGTTGATAAACCTAATATTAGGCAATCATAATTTTCAAAGTCTGAAACTTTTGTATCGAATATATCATGTTTTATTACGTTTTGTTGTCCTATAAGATTTATGATTTGCTCAGATATCATTTCAGTAGTACCTGTATCAGAACCATAAAATAGACCTATATTTTTCATAACAAGATTAATTAAGGATGAATAGTTAATTAAAAGTACATTTATTTAGAATAAATCTAAATAATTTTTAAATAAAATACCCTCTTTTGATAAACGCTTACAAGTAGGAATTAAGCTAACCCGTTAACAATAGTGCTTTTAATTGATCCATTTAATTCAATTCGTAATGGTACACTTTACAGAATTGTGGCTAAAATCTTTCTTAAAGAGCAGTCTAACTTTATGAGGCTACAAATACTTCAACAAACAGCTACTGCTGCACTGCATCAAGCTAATACGGGACCCCAAGCATTACTTAGATTTAGGGCAATAATTTATATTCATTCATTTACTTAGGGAATAAATTGAATGAATGCCCTCTTCGCCTGTTCCCCAACATCTGAGTTATGCGGTCTCGAGTACTTAAATTAAGCTAAATGGTATATTATTATGACTAGGCGTGCAACGATACAAAAGTATACATTTCATCATTAACTATGCCTAAATCTTTAGATATTTGAATCATAAAATCAGAGGTCATTAATTCTTGCATTTTTGGCATATCAACATTGTAAAGCATTACAACTGCTTGATTATCATTTATCTTTGCAACTGTTGTTTTTGTTTCGTCACAAATTAATTTTCTGTCGTCATGGCCATCAAATACTGCTTTCCATTCGTCATAATTATTCATTGAAACTTTAACTAATACGTTCATATGGAATCTTTATTGAGTTATTAAATTAAATACACTTTAAAAGTAATAAATTAACTCATTAATCTACCAGATCCTCAGTTCATTTTTTCACGCCACAGTTTAGCAGGCCTACATAGTACTGAGTCATTTGAACCGGGCTGAGATATTTTATTGCCGTTTAGCTTTTGTTACCTACTTTTTATTAATCTATTAGCCGCCTGTGATAATTTATTTGGCCTAGATGATAAGCTAAGTGTGTTGTAAGATGAATTAAGAAATAATGAGTAGTAGTCTTTTCGTCAAAAACTAAAATTGGATATTCTAGCTCAAGTTGGCTTACAGTAATCTTATTAAGAGCATTATCAAGTACTGATTTTGTCTTATCAATCTCTAATAGTAAATCGTCTTTTGGAATATTAGTTGACGAAAACTCAAGTTCCCTGTCCCTCATGTAACCTGTACCTCCAAGTTGAGCCCCAATATACCAGTTAAGATTGCCAATTATATGTAGACATAAGTTTCCTGCAGAATTATTAATGTTCTTTTCTATTTGCCAAATACTCTTTTCAGTTATATATGCTTCAATTTCATAACTAAGCTTATTCAAATCTCTTTCAAATAGTAATTTTAAAGTTTCAATCACCATACAATTATTATTTTAGGTTGCATACTACAATGTATTGGAGATACCTTTTCATTCCTACGTATGCATGTTTATTTAAAATTTAATAAATCCACTGCCTATTTTTAGTCGATTACCATACATTCAATTATTTAGGGAATAAACTAAATGCACGCCCTTCCAATTTGTTCTCCAACATCTGAGTTATGCATGTCAGTATAATTTTGAGCGATTTAAAATGATTATTTAGAACCTATACTCAAGCCAACCGTCAAGAATCCTACGTAAATTCTAAAAATGGTATCTGAAGAAGGACTTTGATACCTATAGCCTATATTAGTCTTTGGATATATATACAGACCACCTAGTGCTGTATTAGTAAAGCCATATAAAAGCATGCCCATATAGATACCTCCGCTTATTTCAAAGTGAGTATCTCGATATCTGTATGGTTTTTGCCCACCAAGTCTTGTGAATGATAGATGCAAGCCAGGCCCATGAGCTTCTGCAAGATAACCATCAGGAGAAATCGGTGTATATATGTAACTAGGACCAAAATTTGTTAAGGTGGCAACATTCATATTAATATTGCGCACTTTTTCAACATTTACAGTTGCATGAGAAAGAGATCCAATTTTAAAATCTACAGAAGTATAAGGTTCTTGCTCAATTTCTAGACTATCTATTTCTTGACCTTGAACAGATTTATATAGTATAAGTATTAGGAAAGATGTAATTAGTAGAGACTTTTTCATAGCATAATTTTTAAAAATTATTGAATACTCAAACTTATAAAATCAAGACCCTCCCAATCTGTTCTCCAATATCTGTGTTAAGGAGGTCTGCATAGTTCATAGTGGTTTGTACTGATCTATGTTGCATCAACTTTTATATATTATTTAATATATAATAATACTGCAATAGTATTTATTGTATACTCTTTAGGTGTTGCTAATAAAAATTAAAAGTATATGCATGAAATATTTATTTCCAATAATTATTGGATTATGCATTCTAATCAGTTGTGGTACTGAGCCATCACCTCTCTACACCTTGAATACCTCTGTAAATGGAGAAGGTCAAATTGGGTATTCAGTTGGTTATACGGAGAAGATTATTATATCAAGTGGTGAAGAACAATTTGATAAAGAAGAGTCTGTAACTCTAACCGCAATACCTGATTCAGGTTGGATCTTTTCTAGTTGGCAAGGCGATGCAAGTGGTTATGACTTAACAACGACAATTACAATCAACGATGAGAAATTTGTAAGAGCTGTATTTAATAAAAGTCCAAATCTAAAATTTGAATACAATATACATTCTAGCATACCAGATGATTATGAGACTGCAATCAAAGATATTATTTCAAATCTAGAGATAATTGCACCTGTTAACGAATATGTAGGTAGGTTTGGCCCATTAATAACAGGTGTAGCTGTCTATTCGTGGTTACAAGATAAGGTTGATTATCCGTACAGTAATGAAATCGGAAGAACTGAACAATGCATTTGTGGAGAGGTAGGGGGTAAGCTTGTAATGTCACTTATGCAGGAAGAGCAGTGGTTATCAGAAACTAACATACATAGATTTGCATTGATTGCACATGAATATTTTCATGTATACCAGCTATCACTTTCTAGAGACTTTATGTCTTCTATGTGGATGGTTGAAGGTCAGGCCGCTACAATTGAGGCTTTGTATCTGAGGGAATTCTTTAATGATAGCGACTATATTGAGAATTTTATTAACAATGTAGATTACGTTAAAGCCATAGAAAATATTGAAACGTATGAGGAATATGAGAGTGCATATGATTCCTTTGGTAAGTATGGGGATATAACAATTTTTATGAATCTTGTTCTTACTAAAATTTTGCAAAGTAACGGACTCAATGAAATTGCATCATTCAAGCTAGTATTCAATACATTTTGGTTGGAAAGAAATGGTGATGAGAATTGGAAGACAGTTTTTAAAACAACATTTGGTTTAGATGTGCATACTTTTTACCAAACATTAAATCAATATATTGATGACCCACTAGCTGTGTTGCCAAGTAATCAAATAGAACTAAGTTCATTTTTAGAGTTGTCTAAATGATATTATCAGAAAATCAAGAATTTGATAGGTGAATTTATGAAGAGTATACATGTTTTAGTTGGAATCTATGGTCTTATTAGTATTTTTATGCTAAGTGTAGTTATGTTTGATGAGTTTTGGGAGGGAGATGTCTTACAATTCATATTTGATGCAGTTAAATACATTTTTGGTTTAATCGTGTTAATTGTAATTCACACCTTTATCAAATGGAACATAGCTGATCCCATGTGGGAAAAAATTGCAGATCCATATAAAGATGATGAAGAAAAAAAATGAGTTAGAATAAATTTTCATTCATTTTTTTAGGGAATAAACTGAATGAACGCCCTTCCAAATTGTTCCCCAATATCTGAGCAAAGCATGTCCGCATTGTTCTTAGTGGAGCTGTTATTCTTCTTTATTTTTGCGTGTAAACAAATCCGCTTTTATAATTGTAAGAAAATCTCTTATTCCAAGAATTATTAAGAAAAAAAGGGAACCATCACCTTTTCTACCTATCATTGGACTAGTATCAAACTCATAACCTGAAAGTGTTATATAAATGATTGCTACTAGAGTTAATACAACTGTTATTTACTTGTAATATTTATTCATGATGAGGGTGAATAACACTTTTTATTGCTTGTCAGTATTCCTAAGTTAGTTTTGTATACAGATAAGATTTTATATATAAATATGTCTTCAGATGATCTATACGGATTGGTTTAACCGGACAAGGCAAGATATTTATTAAGTCAATAACATTGAAACAACTATAGTTATGTTAAAAATCAAATTTCCTTTTTTACTTCTTCTCCTTACTTGGAGTTGTATTGATACCAAAATTGATTCAGTCGATAATGAATACTTATACAACACTGATGAAATAATTTTTGTTGTTCAAATGGATATGAATGAGGGAAAGTCATTTGACGATATCAAGACGTTTTCAGAATTTTATACAAATACCATTGATACAACTGAACCAAACTCATTGGGTTGGGGATTTTATGAATCAGGCGATAAAGTAATCTTGATTGAAAGATATAGAGATGGTAATGCTATGATGCAACATGGTATTAATATTAGCGAAGCAGGAATACTCGAAGAACAATTTATAATGTTTAATGAACATTTCTCCATAAACAAGATCGATGTTTATGGTAATGCAACTGATGAATTAAAAGAATTTTTAGAGCCATTTGGCTTACCCATTTATTTTCATGAAGCCCTTGCTAGATTTAGCAGGTAACAATCACAGTATCAAATTTGAATCAATAAATAATGGATTTATTATAGAATGGTTTTTAAAAGTACTTAAACAATATTCAGACTTTAATGGCAGGGCAAGATGAAAAGAGTATTTGATGTCTACCCTTGTAAGTTCAGGTATCTCATTAATTTTGATGAGTTTAGATTACTTAATTGGGATTAAAATATTGGATATAGGCTTATTATATTTGTGGCGGAGGCTAGAGTGAATTAGTTATTCATAGAATAGCTATTTTATATTTAAATCTGCGTTGATACCCCATAAAGCTACACTAAAACAAGACTGTAAAAATACCCCAATTGTGGTAGAAGTATTTAGATTAAATTAACATGAATCTTAGTGTTATTACATACAAGGTACTATTTCTATTAAGTTTTATCATGATCATGCCTAATGCATTTGCGCAAAATTATATAGATGTATTTGAATTAGAGTCCTTCAGTAGTAACCGAATGTTAAAAAATAGTGATGACCAAATAAAGCTGAGTAGTTATAATATAAATACAATTGTCCCGTTATTTAACGGCAATACCTCTTCAGTAGCACTATCACTCAACTATGATAATATAGAAACAATAAAAAAAGGCGATAAATATTTTAAAGTATTTAGTTTTGCCACAAACCTAGTTTTTTCAAAATCTCATAATGAATACTTAACTGTCAGATATATATTCATGCCTAAACTGTTAGGTAATTCTTCTAAAACTAATACTAAAGTTACCCAGTTAGGATTCGCTACTTTAGCAAATAAAATCTTGAATGAAACAACAAATGTATCATACGGATTTGTATATAATAACCAACTTTTCGGTCCGTTTATTGTTCCTTTGTTTGGGTATTATACAAAGCAGGACCTTATTGAAGTAAATGTCCTATTTCCTCAGAATATTGATATTAATTATAAGCTGAACCCAAATATATTTTTTGGATTAAAATTCAATGGAAAGATGAATAGTTATGCGTTAGAGTCCAATACACTTGATTTAGTTCAAAATACATATCTTAGTGTTAATGAAAATCAAATTGGTACCTATTTAGATTATAATTATAAAAATTTTCATATAAACTTTTTTGGAGGCTATTCATTCATGTCGTCATATAAAATATTTTCAGATTTAGACAGAACAGATTTTTCTTTATTTATGCTAAAGTTTGGCGATAATCGAAATCAATTAAATAATGACTTGAAGAATGGGTTTGTAATAAAAAGTTCAATGTATTATCGGTTTTATAATAATTAAAAAATAATGATTGATAAATTATTAGAGCTTGATCAAGCTGCATTTAATTTTTCTGATGAAGGTAAAATATGGTTAGATATCGTAATCGGTTTTATCATGTTTGGTATTGCTCTTGGTCTAAAATTAAGTGACTTCAAAATTCTAGTAAGCAATCCCAAACCAATCTTAGTTGGTTTTTTGAGTCAATTTGTGTTGATGCCATTACTTACATTTATTTTAGTAATTTCTCTAAGTCAGTTTATTTCGCCTTCCATCGGATTAGGAATGATATTAGTAGCAGCTTGCCCAGGGGGTAATGTCTCAAACTATGTAAGTTCACTAGCTAAAGGTAATATAGCACTTTCAGTTAGTTTGACGGCATTATCAAGTGTTTCTTCGATTATTTTGACACCACTTAATTTTACTCTTTGGGGCAATTTATTTCTTAATTTTTATGACCAGAATAATAATTTAATGTCTATACCTACTTTAAGTATTAATATTTTTGATGTTTTTTCGGTGATTATTGTGGTTATTGGAATTCCGTTGATACTTGGAATATTATTGAATACCAAGTTCCCTAAGATTACATCTAAAATTTATAACCCAATTAAAAGGTTATCAGCATTTCCATTTTTTGGACTTATTGGGATACTGTTTTACAGTAATATTGAATTATTTATCACATATATACAGTATGTATTTTTTATTGTATTGATACATAATCTATTTGCCTTTTTACTGGGATATAATTTTGCTAAGCTTAATAAGCTTGAATTATTGGATAGAAAGACAATATCAATAGAGACAGGAATACAAAACTCCGGACTCGCATTAGCTTTACTATTTAATCCATTAATTTTTCCAGAAGATTTTGCAATTGGAGGATTAGCATTTATTGCTGGTTTGTGGGGTATTTGGCATATAATTGCTGGTTTTTCTATTGCAGCATATTGGAATTTTAGAAAATATTAATTCCATTCATTTACTGTTTAACATATCTCAACAACCTCCCAATCTGTTTACCAAAATCTGAGTTAAGCAAATAAGCATAGTCCTGAGTGGTTTGTACCGAGCTGTGATACATCTAGCGTTGCACCGTATAAATAGTATTAATCATCAATAAAATAAGTCTATCCCAATTAAATTTTCAAAATACACTCCTATAAGAAAGATGATTATGCCTAATATTATTTTCCCACTTATCTTTAATATTTCTTCAAAAGTTTTTTTCTTTTTTTTATCAATACTTATCAAGTATTCGACATTAATAGTTCTTAAATAAAGTGAAGAGCAGAATTCATTTATCATCGTTAAATATTCTTGCTCTTTTTTATTTAAACTAATTGAATTGACTAATTCTATGAAAATCGAGTCACTATACTCACTATTGTTTTGTTTTAGAAAACAATCTTGAATCTCTAATTCACTAGTAATTCTGTTATAGTATTTTATGCGTGATTCGGTTCTTTTTCTACTTTGTAAGGCTGTAACGATATTTTTCTCATAATTGAATCCAATTCGGTCAAGACATGCTGTTTTTTCAGTGATTATATTTTGAAGATTAAGTTCATAGTGCCTGTCACTGAATAGTATATATTCACAATCAGGCATCTCATTCAAGGTTTTTTGAATAGCCTTACTTATAGATTTGTTAAAATCTTGCCCATATACATTTAAATAGGAGAAAAGTAGTACTGAGATTGTCGCAAAAAATTTTTTTTTCAGCATCATTATAATTTTAAATCTAAAATATCAGCGAGCATTCTTATTTACTTATTATGATGATGTATTTTCGCGTCTCTATACAACCTATCCAACCTGTTCCCCAACATCTGAGTTAAGTAAGTCGGCATCATGGTGAGTAAATTTTTTAAAAGGTTTACAAAAAAATTAATATGTGTTGAGGTTTCATAGTATTATAATCACATAGTTCTATAAAACATTAACATAATATTAAGGAGATTTTTTTATGAAAAATATAGTCTATGTATTTATTGTATTCTTATTAATTGGATGTGAAGCCCAAGCTCCTTGTGAGTGTGAAAAAGAAACTAATGGATTTGGCCCATTTGTGGGTCAATTAGTTTATATGGGATCTCAAGAAACTGTTGAGGTTTTTAAGGCTATTGATTCAGCTTGGGTAGCACGAGATTACGAAGCTATGAAATCCCTGATTAATGACGGTGGAAACTTCACTTTTGAAAATGGCACAGTTGTTACTACAGCTCAAGAGTTTGTTGATTTTGTAGAACAAGAATATCAAGAAACAATAGCTGATGGAAAAGAATGGGGATGGAATACTGATTATGCTTTTGCAACTTATCTAGATGGATCTGATGATCCTGAAGCATGGAACCAAGCAGGAGAATGGGTAAATGCACAATTTACTGGTCCGAATGGCGTTTATATCGAATGGTATCATATTGCTGACGGTAAACTGCAGAATTGGTATCAAACAAAAGCAGCCTTACCAGAAGAATAAAATTTTATTTCAAAAAACTTAAAAGCCTATAGAGTTATAGGCTTTTTTTGTAATTAAGACATAGAACTGTCAAATGGATGGGTTGCCTACTTATCAATGGATATTAATTATAGTGCTAAACATGATACTTCTAATTCGATAGAGTATGAAACATTTGATGAATTCCTACTTGATAAGAAGCATCTTCTTAGTTTCGGTAAACAAAGGAGTTGTCAGCTTATACAGATACACTCCGCTTGATAATCCTGATGCATCAAAAGTAGCAGTATGATACCCAGCGGATTGCTGACCATTCACTAGTTCCATCACCTTTTGACCAACGCTATTGAATACATCAAGGGTTACTTGAGTCGCCTCTGGTAGGGCATACTGAATCTGGGTAGATGGGTTGAATGGGTTAGGATAGTTTTGGGATAGGGTATACTCCTCTGGTAATACAGATTCACTTTCATTGGAAACACTTAGGTCACCAAGTATGAATGCGAGTGTTTTACTCTCCGTTACTAAACTATCGGTATCTGTAGCTATAACTTTCCA